>JAEEGK010011722.1_pt1 | contig 19983 bp, 10 predicted proteins | sample 8958771 | NCBI WGS metagenome assembly JAEEGK01 (sample SAMN16246547, study PRJNA631951) | gut metagenome | biome: gut microbiome; feature: rumen; material: SC-attached | host: Bos | place: Iran: Karaj | collected 2018-10
TTTTTTTTTTAGTTAATTAATATTAAATATGAGCCGGCTTGCCGGACTTAAACTAACTAACTAACTAACTAACTACTTTTTTATTAAAATATTAAAAAATTTATTAAAGAATTATACATTAAATTTGGAGAATATAATAAAAAAGAAGAATAAGATGATATTTAAATGGAATATTTTGGGAAAATCAAAAAGATGTTTTTCTTTTTATTTTTTATATAATTAATATGATATGATCAGACTTGCCTGACTTAAACTAACTAACTTACTAACTAATTTTTGTATTATAATAATATTTTATATATATTTTTTAAATCATTTTTATACTTTTTATCAATATTTTTATTTTATTTTTCTTATTTTTATTTAATCAAATTTATTAGTTAATTTTTATTTATTTTAATTTTTATATATTTTACATTTAATATTTTATTTAAATAACTAATTTAGACTATTTAAAACATAAAAAATATTTATTTTTTATTTTTTAATAGAATTTTTATTTATATATTTTTTGATTCATATTAATTTTTAATTTATCAATATTATTTATATTTGAAAAACTTTTATTTTTTGAATGGAAATTACAAACTTGAATATCATCATTAATTTTTTTTGTATTATATTTTTTATTTTCATTTTTTAAAAAATCTTTTAAATTACAATATTTATTAGATATTTTTATTTTTTTAATTGGAGTTTGATTTTTTTTATAATTAATATTATTATGTTCTAATTCAATATCATTATTAAATGAAATATTACTAAATTTTTCATTTGATATTTTTTTATATTGTTCTAAATTTTCTTTCATTTTTATTCCATTTAAAGATGTTTTTATTTTTTTAAAATTACTTTTTTCAAAAGATAAAGCTGAATTATAATATGAAACTGAGAAACTAGAATTATTTGAATTTTTTCTTGTTGATGATTTTAATGATAAATTATTTGAATTTTGATACAATAATTTTTTCTCTAAAGAATATATTTTTTTTTCTTTTGTGATTATTTGAGATCTTAATTGTTGTATTTCTTCAAGTAATTTTTTATTTTTTTTTTCTAAATTATTTAAATCTTTTTGTAATGCTTCGATTTTATGTGAATAATTTATTGATTTTGATTTATAATCATTTAATAATTTCTATATATGTTTATTTATTTTAATATTTTACTATTTCTTGATTAAGTTTTTTATTTTTATTTTCTAAAATTTCATTTTCAATTAATAATCCTTCACCAAATAATTTTAATTGTAATTTATGAGAAATAAGTTCTCTTATTCTCTTTTCTTCTTTTATTAATAAATCTTCATAATCTTGAGAAAAATTTTCATTTTCATTATTATTTTTTTTTTTATATTTTTCAACTTCAACTCGCACTTTTGAATTAATAGAAATATCAAAAATATCTTTAATATATTCAAATAAAGTTGTTAAATTTTGTTTATTTAAATTTAAAATTAAATCTTCTTTTTCATTTTCTTTTTTTTCATTCTTTTTTATTAATTATTATAATATACTTACATTTTCATTTTTTATTTTCAGATAAAAATTAATCATAGATTTTTTCAGTTTTTTAATATCATCAACCATGAAAATTTTCAATTTTTAATTTTAATTAAAAAAAAGAATGGAAAAATATTTAAAAATAAATTAATTAATTACTTTCTTTAAACTTTCATATATTAAGTTATTTTATTTATTTTGTACCATAGCACAAAATTCTTCATAATTTAAATAACCATCTTGATCAATATCAAATTCTTTAATCATTTGTAAAACTTCTTCTTCTTTTAATTTATCATCAATTTTAGAAAAAACATCCATAATTTTTTTAGCACTAATTAAATCAGTATTATCTGTATCAAAAATTTTAAAAGTTTGAAATAATTCTTCTTCAGTCTCATTTTTTTTAGTTATTTTTTTTACAAGCTCAGTATAAGTCTTAAAGTTAATTTGTCCATTTTCATTCATATCTGAATCATTTAATAAATCTTGTAAATCTGCTTCTGTTAATTTTGATGTAGTAATTTTCATTAATTCTTTTAATTCTGAATAATATAATAAACCATCATTATCTTTATCAAATTGATTAAAATTTGATTTTAATTTATTTTGAGATTCAATACTTAAACCTTCAGTCATTTAATTTAATTAAAAAAATAATTTAAAAAAAAAATTAAATTTATAATTATATTTAAATTTTTATCCTTTTGAATGAATTTTTATAAATGAATCATGTAAATTATTACAAGGATAAATAAATCCTTTATAATTAATTGAATAATTTATTCTATCTGTTCTATATTTGTTTACTGATTTTCCTCGACTATATATTAAATTTATAGGAGAATATTTATTATTTTTTAAATATTTTTCATACATTAATTTATTTGCTTTTGATTCTAATTCTTTATATTTTGGTATTTGTTTTTTTCCTGTTTTTGGATTATAACTCATTAAACTGTCATTAATTTTAATTGGTTTATATAAAGTTAAATCTTCTAAATTTTTAGGAATTGAATTATTTAATTCTTGTATTGATTTATTTATTTTATATTTCATATTATTTAAATTTGTAATATTATAATCTTCTGAATTTGAATTATTATTTTTTTTTTTTAAAATTATTTTATTCACTTTAAATATTGCTGAATTTTCAAAAGAATTTTTATTATGTAATTTATCTTCAATATTTTTATTTATTTGTTCATCCTTTATAAAAATATTTTGAAAAGATTTATTATTATTTATTAATAAATTTCTTATTTCATCTAAAGTAGTTTGATTTTGTTTATGTTTTTCGATATCTGATAATTCAAATAAATTAATATTATGAATATTTTCTTTTGATTTATTTTCTATTTTTTTATTTTCTTCATTATTTATAATTTTTTTATTAATTTTATTTGAATTTTTTTTTTCAATATTTTTTTTTATTTTATTTATTGGTATCTTGTGATTAATTTTAATTATTTCTATACCAATATTGTTTGGGTTTTTAATTATTGAAATTTTATTTGATTCATTAAAAAAATCATATTCTTCTTTTTTCTTTTTAAAATTGATTGATTCTTCTATTTTCATATGATTTAGAAGATAATTATTTAAATCTTTCATATTTACTTTTATTTCTTCTTTATTTATATTATCATTATTATTGTTATTATAATTTTTTTCAATTTCTTCTTTATATTTTATTTTTAAATTATTATAATCATCTATATTTTTTTGTTTTATATTTAATTGGTTATTTTCCCTTTTTATATCATCAATTCCATATAATTTTTTTATATCTTCATATGTTAATATTTTATTTTCTTTTTTTTCATTATCAAATTGATTTTTAATATCTTCTTTTCTAAAAGTAATGGTTTTTCCATCTTTTATATTATCAAAATTTAAAAAATTATTTTGTTCTTTTTTGTCAAGAAAATTATCTGAAATTAATTTATTATTTGGAATTGACTTTTCTTGATTATAAATTAATTTTACATTATTGTCATTTTCACTAAAATTATCTTTATTATATTTTTCAAATAGTATTTTATTTTTATCTTCAATAATTTTATTTTCAGATTCTTTAAAATTATTTAAATGTGATTCTTTATTAAAAACATTTTTTATAAGATTTTCATTAATTACATTTGTTTTATTATTATCATTATTTTCTTTTTTATTATTAATATTAATTATTTCATTATTTTTATATCTGCAATTATTATTTTTATATTGTTTATATTCTTCTTTATTAACTTCAAAAGAATTTCTTTTAATAATATTTTGAATTGGACTATTTTTATCATCATTCATCAAATTTTTTTCTTTATTATTTGAACTAAATTTATTATTATTTAAATTAATTGTTTCTTTTTTATTTCCCATTTTTTCACAATTTGAAATTTGAATATTGACTTTTCCAATAATTTCAGATATATTTTTAATTTCATTTAAAATATTTTTTTCATCTAATTTTTCTTTTATAATTTGACTTTTACTATCCTGATTTTGACTGTCAATTGATGTTGGTATATTATCATCTTTATCATTTAAATTATTAATTTGATTATTCTCCTCATTTAAATTTTCTTTTTTATTTTTAAAGCTTTGATTTCTATTTTTAATTTTATTCTCAGATAAAATTTCTAATTTATTTATTTGAAAATCTTCTTTTAATTTATCATATTTTAATTTAGAATTTTCATAATTATTATTATATTTAATATTCGATTTTCCTGGAATATTTATTTTAATTTCCTCAAATTTTATTTTATTTTTACTTTCATCAAATTTATATGTTTCGATTTTTCCATTATTTATATTTTCTTTTTTATTTTCAATATTAATGATATTATTATTATTTACATTTTCATTTATTTTTTCATTTTTATTTTCCTTTTTATTTACTTTATTTTTTATTTGATTATCAGAATACAATTTATTATAATATAAAGAAATATTATGTACAATTTTAGAAACTTTATTCCAATCATCAGGAGATGTTTGAATAATTACTTCTTCATAATAATAAGGATTATTATAAATATCTAATTTATCAGAGGAACAATTTTTATCAACTTTATGAATATTATTAATTTCAGTTTTATTCATTTTTTTATTAGTATTACTATCTTCAAATTCAACTTTTGATAAATGTAATTGATTTCTATTATATTGATATATTATTCTTTTGGCTGTCTTTAAATCTATTGGCCTTTTTGAATATTTTTGAATTATTTTTTCTGAATCACTTTTATACATTTAAATAAAAATATTTAAATTCAATTTAAAAAGAATATTTGTTTAAAAAAAATAATAAAAAATTATATTTAATAATAATTAATAATTAAGAAAATAATTTATTGAATTCTTCAATGAGATTATCATAATTATAATTTTGTAATTTTTCTATTATTAAATTATACATGTCTTTTTTTGAAATTTGATTAGAATTAAAGTTATGAACAATATTAATTAACTCTTTATACTGAGATGGATTCATATTAGATCTACAATTTTGAAAAAAATCATTTTTATCTTTATTATTATAATTATTATTATTAATATTATTTGTACTAATATTAATATTATCTAATTCTAAATAAATATGATTATTTTTTCTTGAAGGATTTATATTTTCATATATTGAATTTGTTTTTATTTTACTTTGAATTTTTTCCATTGAATGACTTTTATTTTTTTCACTTAAAATATTCAAATTTTCAAATTTTTTTTTTTTATTTAATAAAGATTTAAATGATTGTTGATTTATAAATTTATTATTACCTTTGTTTGTATTATTTATATAATTATCAAATTTAATAGTATTTATATAATTTCCTCCATTTAAAATTGGATTAAATTTATAATTTTGTGCTTTTGGAGATTTTTTATTATCAATAGTTTCAATAATAACTTGTTTCATTTTTATTAAGTCATTATTCTCTTGTATTATATGATCAAATTGATTTTTTAATTTTTCAAGTTTTAATGTCAAATCATTAATTTTATTTTCACATGATTTTTTTTCATTTAATAATTTAGAACAGAATTCTTCAATTTCAGATATTTTTTTATTTTTTTCTTTTAATTCTTCATTTAATTTGTTAATTTCAGAATATAAAATTTCATTATGCTTTTCATAAGCTTTAACAATAGTTTTAATTCCCATATTAAATTCATTATCACAATCATTTGATTTAGTAGTATTTAATTCTATATCTGACATAAAAATTTTAAAATTTAAAAAAAACCATAAAAATAAAATAAAATTAAGATAATAATTATATTAAAAAACTATAAACTAATAAAAAAAACCATTAAATAATATATATTTTAATTATATAAAAAAAAGAAAAATACCAAAAAAAAAAAATTAAAAAATGATAAAAAAAATATAAAAAATGTCAAACCCAAAAAAAGAAAACGAAGACTATTTTACATATGAACAATATAAAACAGTAAACAAAGTAAATAAATGTTCATATATAAATGACAATTTAAAAAGTGTAATATTTTATTTATGTCCATGTAACACAGAATTTGCTCCAATATGTAAAGCATGTACAGAAGTATGTCATAGAAGTCATTTAGGTAAAGTAAGAATAGTTGGTAATTACACTTGTATATGTGGTAAACAAAATCATTTAGTAAATAAAATATCAACTACTAAAAAAGATTGTAATTGTTTTTTTTCAAAATTATTTGAAATTACTCCTAATTCTGGTTTTTATAAAGATCCAAAAGATGGTTCTCAATATTGTGCTGTTTGTCATGATACTGATTCTTGTTTATTTTCTATTTATAATAAAGATATTAAAAGAAAAAAAAAAAATGAAAATCAAAATAAAGAAAATAGTGCAAAAGATAATAATTTAATAAATGAAAATGAAATTAATGAAAATATTGAAAATGAAAATCCAAATGAAGAAGAAGGAATTTTTACTGAAAATGATTCTGATTTAAAAACAAAAATAGAACAAATTAGAAAAAGATTAGTTTATGTATTAGATTCTAATTCAATGAATTGTATGTGTACAACTAATAAACATAATATTAATGCTATATCTTTATATTCTGATTTAACTAGTCATAAAAATTTACCTATTTATATGAGAAGTTTTAATGCTAATATTTTATTTAAAATTCAAAGTTCTAAACAAATTTATTTAGAAAGTATTGTTAAATTAATTGAAAGTTTTAATAATAATCCTACAGCTTTAAAAAATTATGAAATTTTTGTTGAATATAATAATAATTCTATTTTCAAAACTCTTTCTCTTTTTAATAAATTTTGGAAAAATAAATATGTTTATATGAATCCTTTTTTAGATCATTTTACTTTTGATCAATTAATTAATTTTATGTCTATTCATAAAGATACTGAATTAACTAATTCTATTTCAACTAATTTATTCTATAGTGGAAAATTTTATTTTGCTGAAATAATGTTTAGTTACTTTATTAAAAGTCATATTGTTAAACATAATCATTTATTAAATATGAAAACAATTTTAAATTTAGATATTGGAACAAGAATGCATTTAATTAGACATGCAAAAACTTTTTTTAAATATAATTTAGATTATGATCAACATTATAATAAAAATGAAAAAATTGATTTTCCAGCAATTGATTATATAGATAAATTAGCAAAAGAAATTATTAAAATTGTAAAACATTTTACTCAAAATTCAAATAATTTTGAACCTATATATTTTAAAGCCCCTTTAAAAAGTATAACTTATATTTTTAAATATTTAATTAAATATAATTTACTTGATTTAAGAACAATTGATGACTATTTTGATGTAATATTAGATTGTTTATATTCTTTAATAAAAAGTGAAAAAGATAATAATATTACAGAAGGATTTGATACAGCTGCTTTATATTTAATTAAATCTATTGTTTATTCTGCAATATATAGAAATGATGAAATAATTATTGATAAATTTATCTTAAAAAAAAAAAATAATGATGAATTGTTCTTTAAAAGGAATGATGTTAATTTAAGATTAATTAAAATATTTTTAATTATACTTCCATATTATAATAAGAGAAATAATTATAAAAATTGTTTAATCTTAGATTTTTGTGTAAAATTATTAATTGAATTTAGTTTATATGAATCAGATACTTATATTTCATCATTAAAATTAACTGAATATGTAGGAACAAATAATATAATAAAATATTTTAGTTATAAAATTAATCCAGAATTATTTATTCTTGATGAAGAAAAAAAAAATAAATATTTTCTTTTTTTATATAATGAAGTATCAACTTTTACAAAACAATTAGGAAATGAAAATAGATTATATTTTAATTTTGAAATACCATTTAGATTATATAATAAAAGAATAAATGTATACTTTCAAAATTTTAAAAATTCATATGAAGAATTAAAAAAAAAGATAAAGATTGATTTAGAAGATGAATATAATAAAATAATGGATAATAATTTAGAAGAATATATGAATTATGAATTTAGATGTAAAATTGAAAGAAAAGTAAAAGAAATGAGTTTAGAAATATATAAGAAAATAATTTTATTAACTGATTTAATGGAAAATTTAGAAGAATTTATTTATATATATTCAAAAGGAATTGAATATAGAGAAACAGATTTTGATTTAGAATCAGATATAATTGATATAGATAGAGTTCCAAATGCTTTATTAACATTATATACTGAAATTATAGATGATAAAGATCCTATTTTAATTTTACTTATTACAAATATTAAACCAGAAATTTTTGTTCCTGCTTTAATTAGAAAAGAACATGAATTAAATGAAATTAAAGAACCTAATGAATTAAAAAGAGATAAATTAATTAAATTTTTAGAAAAACTTCTTTCTTCAGTTGAAAATTCAAATATTCATATTAATATTTTCCCTTTTTATTTAGGTTGTATTAGACAATTAATTTTTCTTAAAGGCTTAGATAAATCTTTTTTCTATTTAACTCATATTTTAAATTTACTTGCTAAAGTTATGAAAAAAGCATTTCATGCTAATGCTAATATTATTTCTGTTATTTCTTTAATTAATGATATATTTAAAAAAATAAAAGAAGATCATGAAAATTATAATAAACTTATTAATTTTTTCATTCAAAATGATGATGATATAAATTTAGTAAATTTTTTTCAAAAATATTTTTATTTTATGAGTGAACTAATTAATAATGATATTACAGTTTTTGATGTTATAACAAATGAATTAATATCAATAGATATTGTTGAAGAATTTATTTTTAAAGTTATAAATAAAGAAGATAATCATAATAATAAACAATTAAATTATTCAATTATGCAATATTATTTATTAAAAAAATTATCATTGAATATTTCACAAAATTTAATTGATGATATTATGGCAAATCTTTTTAATATTGATGATAATCCTTTTTCTGATATAACATTATTAAAATTAACTTCTCAATATTCAAAAAATGAATCTAAAATTTTAGAAAATAAATATAATGAATTAGGTAATATTTTAACAATAATTAAATCAATTTTAATAAATTATTATAATCCAAATGAAATAGAAGAAGATGAACATAAAACATTTTTCTTTGATAATATTTTTGTTAAACCAATTTATATAATTATAAATTATCTATTACTTTATGATAAAATTGAAATAGATTTAAATTTACAATTATTAAATGATTGTATAGAATTAATGTTAATTAAAAAAGACGAAATTGAAAAATCCGAATTAACTGCAAATGATGTTTCAGAAATAAGTGATAATACAAATATATCATCTGATAAACTTCAATTACCAAATTTATTTAAGAAATTTAAAGAAAATTTCCTAACAAATTTAGTTAATAAGACATTTACATTATCATATGATAATTTTCAATCATATGAAGATTCAGATTATTTAAATTATTATTTATCAGAAAAAGAAAATATAAAAAGTGAAGATTTAGCATTAATTGAAGGATTTAAAATTCTACAAAGAGAAACTGGAATTGATTATAGACAATATTTATTAAAATATTTAATTAGAAAAAATTTTGATGGTTTAAATGAAAATTATATTTTACCAACTTTTATTCAAACAATTAATAAAGATATTTTTACTCTTCCTGAAGAAAAATTACAAAAAATAAAAAATATTTATTTAGATTCTGTTTATTTACCTGAAAATATTGAACCACCTATTAAATTAGAAAATCCTAATTTTGAAAATGCTTATTCTATTATAATGTTAAATAAAATTATTGGAAGTGATTCTTCTAATTTTCAAAGAAATTTTGAAAAAATATTTTCTGGTGAAGATGGTTTAGAACAAAAAAGTGAATTTTTAAGTTATATTATTAAAAAATTAATTTTTATTTGTATTTTAACTGAATCTGAAAAATATTATACTAATCAAAATTCTTTAAATTATGTTCATCATGATAGTCCAATTTATTTAACTGGAATATTTAGTATTCAATTTATTCAGAATTTATGTGAAGGACATAATAAAAAAGAACAAAATTATTTTTATAATACTTATTTTAAGAATAAAATAAAAAAAAGAAATAGTTTAAAAAAAAAAAGTCTTCATGATTTGCATTCTTTTAAAAGATATGAATTTTTATTACATTATCATCCAGAAAATAAAACTGAAAATAAGAAAAGACACAAAAATTCTATTGACTCATTAAATATTTCAAATATAAGATTAGAAAGTTCATTTTTTAATTTTTTATTTTATATGTTAAGAATAATATTATATTCAGTATATCCTTTAACAGGAAAATCAAGAAAAGAATTAAGAACTAAAGAAGAAATAAATACAAATAATTTAGAAAATTTATATACAGGAATAATAGAATTAATAATAGAAATGTTACAAGGATGTGAAAAAGAAAATTATAAATATTTATTTGAAATTACTCAAGGTGAAGTATTTACTCAAATTATGGAAGAAGAATTTTCAAATAATATTAAAATAAAACAATTATATCAACCAATAATAAATGCATATGAAGTTAGTCAATTATTATTTAAAGATGTTCCTTCATTAAAATTTGTTTATAAAGAACCTTCTAAAATTTATTATAAAGTACCATATGATATTACTTTTGATAATGAAAAAGAAAAAAGTAGATTTAGTAATATTTGTTTATCTATTAAATGTAATGAATTTAAATTATTAAATAATATAATTTCTCAAAGTGGTTTAGATGATAATCAAGTTAAATTAATTTCTTTAATTTTTGATTATAATAATTTAACTACTGTTATTACTGATTTATTAGTTGGAATTTATAATAAAAATATTAATCAATTAAAATGTAATTCTTCTGAAATTAATTTAAATCCTTTAAGAAAAAAAGAATTAATGGAATGTTTTAAATATGGAAATTTATCAGATGATATTTTTTTTAATTTGGCAAGTCAAATATTTTTATTTATTACAATTATGGCAGAAATGTATAAAATAAAAGAAGCAAGAGAATGTATTAAGAAAAAAAAATTAACATATAATGAATCTAATTCAAGATATGAAAATAATAGTATTATTACAGTTCAATTTTTCAGTGAAATTATTAAAAGTGTTGAATTTAGAGTTCCAGTTATTGATTCAATTAAATTAAAAACAATTTATTTTATTATTAATCCTAAATTTTATAAAATTTCAAATTCTACTTTAAAAAAATTTTCCAAAAATGTTGATAGAACAAATAGTTCAACAAAATTAGGAGAATTAATTAGAGCTTTAGATTCATTTATGAATGAAGTTTATTTAATTAAAAATCCACATGAATTAATAGACTATAATAAAGTTATTTATTATAATTTTTTGGCATCATTATTTATTAATATTCTATTAATTTTATTTAATAATATGTTATCAAATGTACTTATTAATTTATTTGTTGGTACTTTATCAATAATGCAATTAACTGTAAATATATTTTTATTATATGAATTTTTTCAAACAAAATATTTATTTTATGTTAAAATTTTAAAAAAGAAATATGATACAACAAATACAATATCAAATTATGAAAAAATAAAAAATGTTTTCAACATTTATATATTAGATTCATTTTTACTAAATGAAGAAATCAATTTATTACTATTTATAATACTAATGGGTATATTTGTTTTATTTTCAAAATATTATTTATTTTTTTATGTACTTCAATTAGTAACAGTAATAAATTTTACAGATACAATATATGAAATAGTACAAGCATTTTATATTCGTTTTACACAATTAATTTGTATGATTGGTTTTCTTGCAATTTTAATTTTCTTTTTTTCAAATGTAGGTTTTTATTTTTACATAGATGAATTTAATACAACTATTAATAATTTAAATGATAATTATTGTCAAAGTTTAATTGAATGTTTTGTATTATATTTTAATCATGGTGTAAGGGCAGGAGGAGGAATTGGTGATATTTTACCTGAAAAAAGTTTTATTGATATGAAGAGTTATTTTATTAGATGGATTACTGATATTATTTTTTATATTATTGTTATTTTACTTTTATTAAATATGATTAATGGTATTATTGTTTCTACTTTCTCACAAATTAGAGAATTAAGTCAAATTAAAGAAGAAGATATTAATCAAAAATGCTTTATTTGTGGTCAATCTAAAGAAGATTTTGAAAAAAATAAAATTGATTTTAATAAGCATATTTCTAATGAACATAATTTATGGAATTATATTATGTTTTTCGTTAATTTAAAATGTATTAAAGAAAAAGATTTAGATTCAGATCAAACTTATATTGCTAAAAAATTAGATGAATTAGATATTGCATTCTTTCCTGTTGGTCAAACTCAAACTGATGATATGTTTTAAAATAATATTTTTTTGATAATTTATTTTAAAAATTTTTTTTTTATAATATTTATTTAAATTAATATTTTTTTTATTTAAATTAATATTTGAAAATGATTAATACAAAAGAATATTGTGATATATTAGAAATTTTTAAAGAATTAATATCAAATAATGAAATTACTATAACAGAAGAATCATTTTCAATATCATTTATTAAATCTTTATTAATTTCTAATCCAAAATTTCAAAATGCAATTATTTCTCTTAAAGAGAAAACTAATAATCAAAGTGATAGAAATAAAAATATTTTTTCATTAGTAAAAATGTTAAATAAAAAAAAGGGAAAAGAAGCAAGAATATTATTGAATAATTTAAATTCAGATTTTTCAACTTTTTATAATGAACCTGAATATATTATTGATTTAAATAAAAGAATTTATAATACAATAATTGATGATATAAAATCAAAAAAAACAAATTATAAAATGATTTCAATTATAAATGGTAATTTTTCAGAAGATTTATTTAACATGAAAAGTGAATTTTATAATAATACTACTTTTTCCCATTTAAATTATCAATTTATTTTAGAAAAAATATATGCAACAAAAAATGATAATATATTATTAGATTTAAATCCAACTCAATTTAGATTTCGATTAAATTCATATACAATGAGTAATTTAAGAGAAACATATAGTTCATTAATTCATTCTTGGAATGAATTATCACAAGAACAAATAAATTCAAAAAAAAGAAAAGATCAAATAACAAAATTAATACAAGAAAATAAAAGAATACAATTAATTGAAATATGTAAAGGTGGAATTCCAAATAGTTTACGTAAAAATATATATTCAATACTTTTAAATATAGAAAATGAAAATAAAATATCAATAAATCAAAATGATAATATTTTAATATTTGATTATTATCTCTTAAGAGATGTACATAAAATAACATCAAGCGAAAATTATTTTTTATTTGAAGAAAATTTAATAAGATTACTTTGTTTATTAATAAGAGATACAGAATTATTAGTTCAAATACAAGAATCAAGACCAATTTTAACAATGAAATTAAAAGAAGATCCAAAAGAAGTAAATTCAACTTTAATTCCTTTTCCTCCAAGTGGAATGTTTCCTTTTCAAGGATTAGCATTTCAATTAGCAGCTTTTACTTATATGTCAAATGTTATGGAAGATTATTATCCTATTGCTAAATTTTTTTATGCTAAATATTTAAGTTATATTACTTCTTTTACTACTAATAAAAAAAGTATTTTATCACTTCTTTCTAGTTTTAATTCAATTTTTAATAAAATTGAAATTTTTTCTGGATTAAAAAAACATTTAACTGATTATAGATTTGATATTAATTTACAAGTTTTATATTGGTTTATGACTTCTTTTGCTTCTGTTTTGGGTCCACAAAGTGTTTTTTGGCTTTTTGATTTAATTATTATTAGTGATAATATGGGTATTTTTATATTATTTGCTCTTGCACTTATTAATTATAGAAAAAATCAATTACTTAATGTTTTTACTAAAGATGAGATTAATAATTGTTTTGAAAATATTACTTTTGATCAAATTAATTGTTTGAAAATATTAAATGATTTTTTAAATGATATAAATTAATATTTTTTTTTAATATTAAAATTTTATAAACATATTCAAAAAAAAAATGATTTTTAATAAAAAACCATTTAAAAAAACTAATAAAATCCTAAAAAAAAAATAAATGTCTCAAAATCCTCAAAAAGAAGAAGACACATCAACAACCCAAGAAACTTCATATGACATAGATAAATTCATATCTCAATTATATGAATGTAAACCTTTAAATGAAAAAGAAGTAAAATTCTTAATAGAAAAAGCAAAAGAAATCTTAGTAAAAGAAAGTAATGTTCAATATGTACCATGTCCAGTAACAGTATGTGGTGATATCCATGGTCAATTTTATGACTTATTAGAACTTTTCAAAATAGGAGGTCGTTGTCCCGAAACAAATTACTTATTTATGGGTGACTATGTAGATCGTGGTTATTTTTCAATTGAATCAGTCTCCCTTCTTTTATGTTTAAAAGTAAGATACCCAAATAGAATATACATGACAAGAGGTAATCATGAAACAAGACAAGTAACACAAATGTATGGTTTCTATGATGAATGTATGAGAAAATATGATAATAATCCAGAAATATGGAAATATTTTACAGATTTATTTGATTTTTTACCATTAACTGCAATAGTTGAGGATAAAATATTTTGTTTACATGGTGGTCTTTCACCTACTATTGATTCACTTGATGGTGTTAGACTTATTGATCGTTTTCAAGAAGTACCTCATGATGGTACTATGTGTGATTTATTATGGAGTGATCCTGAAGAGAGAACTGGATTTGGTCTTAGTCCTAGAGGTGCTGGATATGTATTTGGACCTGATGCTAGTGAAGAATTCTGTCAAAAAAATGGTTTAGTTATGATTTCTAGAGCTCATCAATGTACTACTACTGGATATGCTTGGTGTCATAATCAAAAAGTTTGTACTATTTTTTCTGCTCCTAATTATTGTTATAGATGTGCTAATGATGGTGGATTTATGGAAGTTGATGAAAATATGAATACTTCTTTTTATAGATTTGATCCTGCTCCTAGAAGAGGAGAAATGCAATTAATGAAAAGAACTCCTGATTATTTCCTTTAGTTTTTTTTTTTTATTTATGATTTTTTTTTTTTTTTTCTTTTTATTTTTTTAATTTTTTTTTCTTTTTTTTAAATAGTAATTAATTATTAAAAATTGATTTAAGGAAAAAAGAAGGAATAAATGAAAAAAATTGGGAAATTAAAACATTTTTCCAAGCAAGTAATTTCAAATGATGAATTAGTTGAAATATTAAATAAAAAATTGAGATATGTTATTAGTTCAAGTCGTTATTTAATTCAAGATGCGGATATTAATGATTATTATCTTTTATCAAATTTAGAAGAAATAAATATGAATAGAAGTAAATTATTAGAATTAGTTTTATGGTGTTTAGTTAAACCATCGAAAACTAAAATTGATTATGATTTAATTTATGATTATCTTTTTTTTATGAAAGAATTTACTCAATTATTAAAAAAACAATCTAAAACAAATCCAAAAGAATTAATTGAAATAGTTGCTTTACATTTAGAATATCAAAATTTTCCAGAAAATAAAATAATTTGTAGAGCTGGAGATAAAGGAAATAGGGCATTTATTGTTTTAAATGGAGAAGTTGATATTTTAATTAAACAAAGGAAAAAAGTAAGATTATCAATTGATAATTTTTATTTATATATTTCAGCATTATTAAAATATAAAGAATATATGCTATTATTATCAGTTATACAAGAAAATCAAGATAATTTTCCTTTTCAAATTATAAATGATGAAGAATTAGATGATGAAAATTCAAATTCGGGTTCAAATGCAAATACTTATATAAAATCATTAGGAAATAAAAAAAAAGAATTAAATAATTTTTTAAATTTAATTGAATCAAAATATTCTGGTGATGAAAATATTCCAAGTATAAAAATATCATATTTAAATAAATTATTTTCAGAAAATATTAAAGATTTTAGTGAATTATTTATAGATTATATATCAACTGAAAAATATATTGAAAGATTGAAAGTATATAAAAATATTGATTATGAAATTGATAATCCAAATATTCAAATTGTAGAATTTATTGTTTATGATTATGTAAAAATTTTAACAAAAAAAACTGGAAGTTTAATTGGAGAAATGGCTTTAGGAGATACATTAAGTCAAAGAAATGCTACTATGATTACATCAATAGATTGTGATTTTGGAGTACTTAAAAAAAAAGCTTATGATTTATCTATTAAACTTTGTACTGAAAAAGTTAAAAGACAAAATATAAATTTTCTATTATCTTTATCACTTTTTAAAAATTTAACATTTTATGCTATGTATAAAAAATATTATAATAATTTTATTTCATGTTCATTTAATAAAGGAACAAAAATTTGTAATATATATAAAGAAATTAATAGTATTTTATTTATTAGAGAAGGTGATTTTGATATTTCTATTAAAATGTCTTTTACAGAAATAATTGAATTATTAAAATATTATTTAAATCAAATTGATGATTATAAAAAAATAATTCATATAAAACAATTTTTAAATTTAGAACATTTACAAACTTTAGCTGAATTAAGAGCATATTTTGGACCAGAAAGGAATAGAAAATTTTTAGAAGATAAAAGAAATATTAAATTATTTTCAGTATCAACACAAGAAATAATTGGATTAGAATATTTTATGAATATAAAAACTAAAAAATCTTTTTATGATGTTGAATGTTCTTCAATTAAAGGAGAAGGATTACAAATTTCATATGATTTTTTTAATAATATTAAAGGCTTTAATAAATCAATTAAAAATAATGAATATGAATTTATTCAAGAAAAATATATGAAATTAGTACAAAGATTATTAACAATTAGACAAAGTTTAATTAATACTTTTTATGCTCATGAATCAAAAGAAAAAGGTTCTAGAATTGAAGATGAAATTACTTTAGAAATTGAAAGAGAAAAATGTTATAAAAATTTATTTTTTGGGAAAAGAAATTTTATGTTTAATAAAACTAATTATAATTTTAGAAAATTTTATCCAATTAAACTTCATAAACATAGTATAAAAAAAGTTCCACCTAAGTTAAATTCTTTTGAAAATAAAATTAATGATTCTGGTGAGTTAATTATAAAAAATAAAATTGAGAGAAAAAATAGGAATAATTATAATAAATGTGGGTTATCTTTTTCATCTAGTTATAATTATCATTATATTAGTTCAAATGAAAGATTAGAAAATGAAATAACAAAAGCACAAAAAAATTTATTTAAAACTAGAACAAATCAATTTTTTGAAGAAAATAAAAATATTTATTCAAATAATGATATTGTATTATTTAATGATATGATTTGGGAAGATTTAGATTCTAAAATAAATAAAAGTTTTAATGAGAGTTTTATTAAAAATAAAAAAAAAAAAAAAAGAGTGTAAAAAATAAAAATATTCTTAATTCAACATTTTCAATTGAAGATTCAATTGAAACTTCTAAAAATAAAAATAATAATACAATTAATAATTTATTTAAAATAAATAAAAATATTTTACCATTAACAATAAGAGATAATAAATCTAGATCTCTTAAAATAAGAAAAATTCAATTAAAAAAAACTATTCCCTTTAAAGGAAGATGTCATTATGATGAATTAAGAAAACTTCAAATTAAAATATTAAAAAAATAATTTTTGGTATATTCTATTTATTTTTAAATCTTTAATATTTAAGCATATAAATACTTAATATAAATTAATTTATTAATATTTTTTTTATTAATTAAAAAAATTATTTTTTGAAAAATTGAATTTAAAAATGTAAAGAAATAAAAGAAATTATAAAAAATTATAAATCCCCATTGTATATTATAAATTATATTATAAAAGTTGCAAAAAAAATGAATATAAAGGCAGTAGTGGAGGAAAAAAAGGTTATTAAAAATATTTTTTTGACTTCCTTTTTATTCAATATTTTTAATGAAATTAGGTTTTTTATTTTTATTTGATTCATCAATAATAAAGGAAATTTTTGTTAGATTTCAAAAATTATTATAAAAAATATGAAACTTTTGTACAATATCAAGGAAATGGTTTTGATTAGAATAAATATATTTTTCATTTTATGAGAATAAATTAAATAAGAAATTTCATAAAAATTATGATTATAATTATTAATTTTTACTTATTTATTATTATAAAAAATTATGATAAAAATTGTATTTTTGTTTATTATCTTTAATATTATTATTTGCAATAATTTAAACTTTCAGAATCAAATTTTTTATAATTTACAACAACTTACTTATAATAATTTACTATCCTTAACTGAATATAAATATACAAAAAAAAATATATGTATTTCTCCTTTATCAATATATCAAATAATAAGTTTAGTTTCAAATGGAGCAAATGGAATAACACAAAAAGAAATATTACAAGTATTAACTAAAAAAGATGATCAAAAAACTCAAATAAATCTTAATTTAAATAATGAAAATATATTAAAAATATATGATAATAATTTAAACATTTCAATAGCAAATGCTATTATGTCAATAATTCCTATATCTGAAAAATTTGGATTAATATGTAAAAGATATAATGCATTTTATTCTGTTTTAAGAAATGTTGAACAAGTTAATAAATGGTGTGAAGAAAATACAAATGGAAAAATAAAAAAAATAATTGATAATATAAATGGAATTGATTTAATTTTATTGAATGCAGTTTATTTTAAATATGATTGGAAATTTCCTTTTAAAAAAAAAGAAACATCAAAAAAAAATTTTTATAATGAAAATAAATCAATAAGTAAAGTTGATATGATGTTAAATCATTTTAATAATATAATGTATTATGAAGACGATAAAATTCAAATGATTGAATTACCATATAAAGATGATAATTTAAGTATGATAATAATTTTACCCAAAAAAGAAAAATATATTTCATTATATGATTATTATAACAAAGAAAAAATTGATTTTTCAAAATTAATAAATAAATTACAAATAAGACAAAATGTAATATTAAATTTACCTAAATTTGAAATTGAATATGAAACATCATTAAAAGATTCATTAATATATATGAATATGAAACAAGCATTTAATTATAATGCTGATTTTAGTAAAATAAGTGAAGTTAATAAATTATATATTGATGATATTATACATAAAACTTATATTAAAGTTGATGAATTAGGAACTGAAGCAGCAGCTGTAACTGCTGTTATAATGGTTAGGTCTGCTGGAAGGTTATTTGATGATGTTCTTTATATGAATGTTAATCATGGGTTTTATTATATGATTAGAGATAAAAGAATTAAAGATATTTTTAGACATGAATTAATGTTGTTTATTGGGAAAATTGATAATTTATAAATCATAAAATAAAATAAGAAGATATATATTGAATATTTTAATTTAATATTATTATATAAAAAAATAATATATAATTTTATATAATTTAATGTTTTAATAAATCAAATAATATAATAAACTAATATATTCTGATTTTTATAATGAAAAATTTTTAATATAAAAAATGTAACTTATAATAAGGAAAATAAAATACAATTGTGATAAAAAGTATAAAAAATGATTTGAAAAATTATATATTTAAAATTGTATTATAATAACCAATTAGTTAGTAAGTTAGTTAGATTTAATCCGGAAAGCTGCTCATATTTTATATTAATTAAACAAAAAAAAAGAATATAAAGAAACCTAGACATCTCTCATATTGATTTTGTCAAAATATTACAAGTATCATCTTATTCTTCTTTCTTATTATATTACCAAATTTAATAAATAATTCTTTAATAAATTTTTTGATTTCTCTTGTTCCTTTATTATCTTTTTTCTTTTCATCTTTCTTTCATGAATAATTCTTAGAATAATAAAAATATTATATATTTAAATTTATTGTTTTTCTATCTAATTCTTCTAATTCATTCTTTAATTTTTCTCTTAATTCTTTCATTATTTCATATTCATTTATAACATGTTTAATGTTATTATCTTCTTTCTTATATAATAC
>JAEEGK010011723.1_pt1 | contig 19980 bp, 8 predicted proteins | sample 8958771 | NCBI WGS metagenome assembly JAEEGK01 (sample SAMN16246547, study PRJNA631951) | gut metagenome | biome: gut microbiome; feature: rumen; material: SC-attached | host: Bos | place: Iran: Karaj | collected 2018-10
AGTACACCTACTTCGCAAGCCGCGCCAAAAAAGACGGATTCGAACAAATTGCAGCACTGTTCCTGAAAACCGCCGACAACGAAAAGGAACACGCCAAAATGTGGTTCAAGGAACTCCAGGGCATCGGCGACACCGCAGAAAACCTGAAAGCTGCCGCCGATGGCGAAAACTACGAATGGACGGACATGTACGAAGGCTTCGCCAAGACCGCCGAAGAAGAAGGCTTCCCCGCCCTCGCCAAGAAGTTCCGCATGGTCGCCGCCATCGAAAAGGCACACGAAGAACGCTACCGCAAGCTCCTCCAGAACGTGGAAACCGCACAGGTGTTCGAAAAGAGCGAAGTCAAGGTCTGGGAATGCCGCAACTGCGGACACATCGTCGTAGGCACCAAGGCCCCCGAAGTCTGCCCCGTCTGCGCCCATCCGCAATCCTACTTCGAAATCCACGAAGAAAACTTCTAAGAGGATCGCGCTTGCGCCACTTCTAAGAGCCGAGAGTCGCGACGAAATGCATGACGCTTACAGCGTCCGTTCTTCGGCTAACAATTAAACATAAAATTAAAATATTGTTCCCAAGCTTCGAACAATCAATGCGACAAGCACGAAAACAAAAATCCAATAGGCGGCAACAAAAAGAGCCGCCTTTTTACGGCTACCTTCAAACCGGATTTCAGGCACAGTTTGCACAAAACAAATCTGCCATAAATCAAACAAAATCCAGACGAAGTTGACAAAAGCAAAACAAAAGCCTAAACGATGCGGAGCAACAAGAGCAATTAACGTCAAATAAATCTTAATGCTTCCAGAAACATTATTCAAAAGCATAAAATTATGAACCCCGACAAAACCACCCAGACAGGCCGCCATAGCCATTCGAGTTCGATTTCGAGGCTTTAGTTCATTAAAGTCCATTTGATTCTCCCATATACCAACGCCAAAGTTAAAAAGATTCTTGGCACGAAAAAATTTTTTACTTCTTACATTTTGTACCCGTGACCAATATCACAAATCTTTCTATTTTTTTTATATGGCAAATTCATTACAATTCGGCAAATTCGCGGCTGTACTCCCCGCTGGCGGCCTTGGCAAGCGCATGGGCGGCAACATCCCAAAGCAATTGATGCAACTGGGCAACAAGCCTGTTTACCAGTATTCCCTCGAAACATTTCTCATAATGGACGAGATTGCCGAGGTCGTCATGGCAGTGCCCGCCGACTGGAAAGACTATTTCGAAAAAGAACTTTTTGGAATGTTTTCAAGCCGTTTCGGCAAGTTCAACGAATTGATTAAAGAAAAATTAAAAATCGTCATTGGCGGTGCCGAACGTTGGCAGTCCGTGCAAAACGGTGTCAACGCACTCACCAGCGACGCCGAATACGTTCTAGTTCACGATGTCGCACGCCCATTCGTGAGTCCAAAAATCATCCGCGATGTCTGCGAAACGCTTATAAGCAAAGGCAGTTGCCTTGTCGCAAAACCCGCAATCGACACCATCAAGATTGCAAGCGATGGCCGCGTCGAAAACACGATTGACCGCAACAAGGTCTGGCTTGCGCAGACGCCGCAAGCAGCACGCATCGATTTACTCAAAAGCCTTTACGCCCGAATCGAGAAAGAGCCGCTAAATTTCACACCGACCGACGAAGCAAGCATCCTCGAATTCTTTGGCGAACCTGTTTATATAGTCAAAGGCGAATCCGCAAACGACAAGCTCACCACGCCCGAAGATTTCGAAGTTTTTGCAAGCAGAATCGCACAAAAAACCTCGTTATAAACATTGAAAACACCAAAATAACAAAAAAGTGATACCAAATTGCACAAAATCCGAAATTTGGTATCAAAAAATTTCTTTTATCCGTAATAAAATTCAAGTTTCAGGTCAAATACAGACGTATTTCTGCCTTTTTCCCCTCAAACGACCCAATTTTTTAGGCAAAAAGTGCGAAATTAGGCTACTTTCATGTAGTTTATCTACAAAACATGATACCAAAACACATTTTATAGACTGTTTGGTATCATTTTTTCGCAAAAAACGCCCTTTCACGCCAACCGACGAAGCAAGCATCCTCGAATTCTTCGGCGAGCCCGTTTACATAGTCAAAGGCGAATCAGCAAATGACAAACTCACCATGCCAGAGAACTTCGCTGTATTAGGAAGCCGCATTGCACAAAAGTAACCAGCGCATTGGATGAAATTTCTCTCGTCTTTCGTCTCTCGTCTCTACTCTAAATTCTATATTTACGCTCGAAAATTTAAGCAGGCACGAGTTTTGCGGAAAACGTGCAGACTTTGGCTAAACGTGGACGACCACGCAGCATCATAAAATCGCAAGGACAATCTCCGCAAGTTTCGTGCCACAAAGGGTAATAAGATGAAAGTTTCTTTGAATTGGCTTAGACGTCACGTTGACCTTCCGGAATCTGCGGAAGATGTCGCAAAGGCGCTCACCTCCATCGGTCTCGAAGTTGAAGGCATGGAAGAACCGGGCAAGGTCTATGACAAGTTGCTCGTTGCAAAGGTTCTCACTTGCGATCCGCACCCGGATAGCGATCACTTGCACATCACTACCGTGAACGACGGCACGAACACAATTCAAGTTGTTTGCGGTGCTCCAAACGTCGCTGCAGGCCAGACCGTGGTTCTCGCCCCGATTGGCGCAGAACTCCCTCTCCCCGATGGCACCAAGCTCAAGATGAAGAAATCCAAGATTCGCGGTGTCGAAAGCTTCGGCATGATTTGCGCCGAAGACGAAATCGGCCTCTCCGACGACCACGCGGGCATCATGGTTCTCGACGATTCCATCCCGGCAGGTATCCCGTTCGTAAGCCTCGGCATGTACGACGTGTGCTACGAATTGAACGTCACGCCGAACCGCCCGGATGCCCTCAGCCACCGCGGTGTCGCCCGCGAACTTGCCGCCAAGTTCAACCGCCCGCTCAAGCCCCTCGCCTATGAACTCAAGGAAGATTCCGAAGCAGCTAGCTCCGCTATTAGCCTTGAAGTGGTTCCCGGCTGCGGCTGCTCCCGCTACGTGGGCCGCGTCATCAAGGACGTGAAAGTCGAAAAGTCCCCGGCATGGCTCGCCAAGCTCCTGCACGCCGTTGGCATGAACAGCATCAACAACGTCGTCGATATCACAAACTTCATTTTGATGGACGTTGGTCAGCCGCTCCACAGCTTTGACATGGACCAGCTCCACGGCAACAAGATCAAGGTCCGCCGCGCCGTCAAGGGCGAGCATATTGAAACGATTGACCACACTGCACACGAACTCATCGAAAACGACCTCGTGATTTGCGATGGCGACCGTCCCGCTTGCGTCGCTGGCGTGATGGGCGGTGTCGAATCCGAAATCGTCGATGCCACGAAGAACGTGTTCCTCGAAAGTGCATGGTTCAACCCGACCGTCATCCGCAAGCAGGCCAAGCGACTCTGCATTTCTACGGACTCCAGCTACCGCTTCGAACGCGAAATTGACTTCGCTACGCAGGACGAATACAGCAAGTACGCTTGCGCCCTCATCCAGAAAGTGGCTGGTGGCCGCATCCTCAAGGGTTCCGTCGAATACACCGGCGAAGACCACAAGAAAGAAAATAATGTCGTCACGCTCCGCATCGCCCGCGCCGAAAAGGTCATCGGCATGAAGCTCGAAGCAGCCCAAATCGAAAACTACCTCACGGGCATCGCCCTGGAAGTCGTGAAGAAGGACGCAGAATCCATCACGTTCAAGATTCCGAGTTTCCGCCCGGACCTCGAACGCGAAGTCGATCTCATCGAAGAAATCGCTCGTCTCGTCGGCTTTGACAACATTCCGTACAGCTTGCCGAAGTTCACGATGCAGCCGAATGAACTCCCGGCTATCGAAGTTTTGAACCGCAAGATCCGCAAGACGCTTTCTGCCATGGGTCTCCACGAATGCTTGAGCCTCCGTTTCACAAGCAAGGCCCGCACCGAAGCTTTGTTCGGCCCCGAAAGCGAAGACCGTCGCAGCAAGCCGGCTCTCCTTTTGAACCCGCTCAGCGAAGAACTCGGCGCCGTTCCGACAAGCCTTTTGCCGAATCTTCTCAAGGCCGTTGCCGAAAACGAAAAGAACCGTCCGGGTTCTGTACGTTTGTTCGAAGTCGCCAAGGGCCAGTTCAAGCGCGACCGCAAGGACGAACGCGATCCGGGCTTTGACGAATCCAACCTCGTCGCCCTCACCATCGCCGGTAACTTTGACACAGATCCGCTGAACGACAAGCCGAAGCAGATTGACTTTGCCGCCTTCAAGGGCTTTGTCCAAAGCTTCTTCAAGCGCCTCGGCCTCGTCGTGGAATTCCGCGCCGCCGCTAAGCCAGAACTCTTCCTCCACCCAGGCAAGCAGGCAGAAATTGTCTGCAACGGCACGGTTCTTGGCACGATGGGCGAACTCCACCCGAACTGCCTCAAGGCTAACGACATCGGCTACGAGACTTACGTGATGGAAGCCGACATGGACAAGATGGAACACGAAAGCCACAAGAAGATTGTGTTCCAGCCGTTCAGCCGCCAAGTGCCTTCGACCCGCGACATTTCTATCGAAGTAGCAAAGACGATGACTCACGAAGACGTGCTCTCCCGCATCAAGGCTCTCAACCCGAAGAACCTCGCGAAGATTACGCTCAAGAGCATCTACGAAGGCGACAAGATCGAAGCCGGCAAGAAGAACATGGTCTATAGCCTCACCTACCAGGCCATGGACCGCACGCTCACCGACGACGAAGTCAACAAGGCTCACAACAAACTCCGCGACAAGATCGTTCAAAACGGCGACATTGTGCTAAGATAAGTGATTAGTAAGCAGTGGTTAGTGGTTAGGAACGCCACACACTGCAACTAGTCATCCTCGAACATTACAAGAAAAAGAGTTGGTCACGCGGCCAACTCTTTTTGCTTTTTAAATTTCCCTACAACTACTTTATTTATCTTTATACAAATTCTATCAAGGAGAACCCCATGAAAAAACACATCGTCTCCATGGTTTTAGCGACTATTCTCTGTAGTACTCTTTCCATGGCACAAGTCCAAAAACTCCCTGCCCCCTCCAAATCGCTCGGCAAAAACGTGATGGAAGCACTCTGGAACCGCAGTTCCAGCACCGAATTCAGCGACAAGATGTTAAGCGACCAGGATTTATCCAACCTGCTTTTTGCAGCCATCGGAGTAAACCGCCCGTCAGAAGGAAAGCTCACCTCACCCACCGCCCGCAACTTCCAGGAAATCCGAGTTTTCGTATTCACAGCCAAAGGCGTGTCGGAGTATTTGAACAAAGAAAACGCATTAAAGCAAATGGCTAAAGGCGACCACCGCGGACTTATAGCCGATCGCCAAGACTGGGCCAAAACAGCTCCCGTCAGCCTCCTGATTGTCGCAGACGAAAAGAAGTTCGGAAGCAGCGATTCCAAAGCAAAAGTGACCATGGGAATCGACGCAGGCATCGTAAGCGAAAACATCAACATTTTCTGTGCCGGTGCAGGTTTCGTCACACGTCCACGCATGACCATGGACACCCCCGCCATCAAAAAACTCTTGAAACTATCCGATGCAGAAACGCCCCTGCTGAACAACCCCGTGGGTTTCGCCAAGTAAATGAAAAGACCACCGAGAATAATTTCGGTGGCTTTTTTAGACACGTTTAATCAACAAGCAAATTCTTAAGCGGCGTTTTATCCAACATAATCGAAACAGTTTTTTCAACAATATTATTCCAATCACTCAAAGAAACTGTAAACGTATAGCCGGATTTTGCTTCAATATCTCCGTAGGCAAGCTTCTTTCCGGTTTTCACATCATAATAAGCATAACGGCCTTTTTCTGTGAAATCCTTATTTTGAGTGCATGTTGTGCCCATACCGCCACCAACTCCAAAGCCACCTCCCATAGTACAGGTAGTTTCAGATTCGACACGTCCTATCCAAATATCATCCATGACAAGATAAACATCAGCTTCCGGGTCCATTTCTGCAACTTTCGGGACCAAAAAATTGTAGCCTTCCATATCGGCATTTTCAGTTTTTATTTGATCCTTAGAAATTTTCTGTACAGAATAAAGAACACCTTTAGTTTGAGAACCAAAATTATCTTCTAACTGAGTTTTGTACCAATCCGAAAAATTATCCACATAATTGGGCAAGTCATCTTGCAAATCCTTCGGGCTACCAATATGCGGTTCTGTAAACACCACCTTCACCTTGGTCGGTTTTTGCGTCCAGCTCTGATCTACCACGGAACGAGACGAAGCACAGCCGTTCAAAAGTACACACGCAGAGGCAAAAGCCAAAGCTAACTTTAAATTCCTCATACAAACTCCTTATTATAAATTATTGAGAAATTATTTAAGATTTTTAGAATGTAGTAAAATCACGCAATTTTGTAAAAAATCGCGCTATAAAATTTTATAATAATTTCTATCACGAACACGCCCCAAGGTGAGGCTAATTCAATCCGAGCTGCGTGCGGACATTTTTAATAAATTCATATTCTTCGGGCGACATGTTGTTCTTGTTGTCGTCTTCACGAGAAGCATTGGCAATACGCGTCATGCAGTTCGTCACCTGAACTTTAAAATCGCGGGATTCGGACTGGAGAGCCTTAACGCAAGCTTTAGTGCGGTCGCTAGCCGACTTGAAGTTTCCGTAGAGATTATTAAATTCATCCCAACTCACATTCGGAGTCACCTCGTCATGAATCTTGTCGAGTTCTGCACTTTCCGCTTCCGTTGCCGAAGTCGCCCCCGGCAAAAGCAGTTCATTCTCGTGGTTATGCGAAAGGCAAGCCGTCTGCCAGCTCAAAATCAAAAGCGCCATTTCAGAATTCATAAGTACCTCTGTTTGCTTTGTCATCGCTCAAAAAACAGCATGACAAATTTTAATTATTAACGTTTTAAAGATACGAAATTAGTGATTAGAAAACAGTAGTTAGTAAACAGGATTGCAGAAAAATCACTTTGGCTGTTAGTCAATAGTTATTGCATAGTTGTCACCCTGGAAGGAGTGCAACGACCGATAGGGCCCACGCATTACAAGACTTTACTGGATCCTGCTCCTTCGAACCTAAGAATTGTAAGGCAATGAATTGCCAACAATTCTATATCACTGTCGCTCAGGAGGACGGTTTCTGCATGAATCCTATCGCACTCTGTCATCCCGGCCTTGTGCCGGGATCAGCTTACACGGTACCTATCGCAGATACAAAACAGGCCCCGGAACGGAGTCCGAGGTGACAATGCTGCACTCACGATGTCATCCCGGCCTTGTGCCGGGATCAGCTTACACGGTTCTTATCGCAGATACAAAACAGGCCCCGGCACGGGGGCCGGGGTGACAATGCTGCACTCATGATGTCATCCCGGCCTTGTGCCGGGATCGGCTTACACGGTACTTATCGCAGATACAAAACAGGCCCCGGAACGGGGTCCGGGGTGACAATGCTGCACTCACGATGTCATCCCGGATTTATTCCGGGATCGACTTACACAGTTCTTATCACAAGATGACGTTCCTACCACCTACTTCCTATAATATGCTCCTTTCGCTTTCTTTCCCTTGCCCACCTTACGGCCCTTGAGATCGTACGTTTGCTTGGTGCGCGGCCGCATGTGAATTTCGCCAGTAGCAGGATTCACGCGTCCAATGACAGTCGTGTGTTCATTGCCGCCAATACTATCCTTGTCGCCATCCACAATGACAATTTCCATGCCATTGAGCGAAGCCGTCTCGTTAGCCGCAGATACCCTCATCACAAGCGGCTGATTCGTCGCTGTACCCGCCTGCTTTTCAGCAGACAAACTATTTTCAGCAGAATTTGCCGGGGCAAGCACGTCCGCAAAACGGTATCTGGAGACATACGACGGTTCCGACTGATTCTCGAAATACTCCTCGCAATCAGAACCTTCCGGAACACCAGCGCAATCGACCAAGTAAGCACGGAACGGTTTCACCGATGTGTTGCCGCCAATCCGCCTGAACTGACCGATGGTTGCACCGTTGCGCTCTGAGCCTGCAAAGGCCCAAATCCTGCCATTTTTGATAATATTTTCGTCGCCCGACCATTCCTTTTTCTGGAGAGCGCCGCGGAACACCCAGTCGTCTTTGCGGGCATCACCCGCACTTGCACCAGAATTCGGCTTAAGCGTTACGCCGCCATTGATTCCGAGTGTAGCCGATTCCATTTCGACCATGTACGGCGTGTAGGCGGTAAGATCGCCCGACAACTCGTTGCAATTTGTGTAGCCTTTGTCCTCTACTTCCTTGCCTAAATCTGCGTTGCACCAGACGTACTTCATCCCCACAGCGTTCTTGCCATTGTTATCAAAAACGCCCGCAAACTCAATAATCGACTTCACGCCCGTCAGCTTCGTTGCATTGATGTCGAACGGCAACATGATTGTCGCAAAACCGCTGTTGGGTGTAAACTCGCGGTTGAACACAACTTCGTCCACCGTGATATCCTTGTCGATATTGAAAATATCCTTTCCGTCGTACTCGCCCTCGATAGTCACCTTCTTACCGTCTTCACTGAACATAATCAGAGGATGATCTGAGACAAACTTCGCACTTACGGTCACGTTGCCCAGCGGCATCACGAACGTATTGCCGTTCACTTCGACGTTGTTGCCTGCGGTGTCCTTCACGGTGTAGAAATCGACCTTGTAGCCGGATTTCGGCATCGCGCTCAACGTAACGACCTCGTCGGCGTAGGCCTTGCCATTAGACGAAGCGACTGTAGCCGCGATGGTTCCGTTTGCGATGTTATTATCGATGCCGATATTAAACAGCGAATAAATTTTATCATCACAAGAGCGTTCGCATTTAAAATAATCATTGACATTATCATCTACACGTTCATCGCCATAGTAATAGTATAAATAGTCATTATAAGGATTAATATCCGCATCAATAGACTTGAACCCATGGTAAAGCATAATAGACCACATTTTTTCTTTAATATTGTCTTTTCCACTATAATTCATTCCAATAGTACTCTTACCATCATCTCCCGCTTTTATCGATCCACCCTTGATATAGATATTACCCATTTCCACTGTTTTTACAGGATTGCTTTTTGCTATTATCGGCATTCCTATGCCAGGACCATTTCCCCTCGTCGTTATATTCCCTCCTTCGATAGTAATAGAGCCTCCTGATATTTTCTGGTTTTCATCAGAAACAACAGCATCTAACCCTATAGCAGCAGCATAACTCCCGCCACCTTGAACATCGAGAGAACCTTCACCGCGGATAGTAAGCATTGCGTATTCAGGTCCAACACGAATACCAGCCCTATCCGCAGCTCCTGTCACATAATTCTTGCCAACAAGCGTGATAGTAGCATCGCCTTCGCAAACGATTCCGCCATTAATGGTGGTATTGTCAAGCGTAACTGTTCCCCCATGAGGTATAGTCAATGTTGTTGGAATCACACCTGAGAATGTATTTTTGTGTAAATCTTTGGACGTGATTTTAAGTTTATCTCCGACTTCAATGATGTTAAAGAATATATCCTTGTATTTCGTCACATCTGTTTCACCATACATATAAATAATATTATCATTGATGGAGGCTTCGACCTCCGACAATCCATAATAAAACTTGACATTTCCAATTTTCGAACCAACGCTATTCGCACCAACTCCAATACCAAAGCTACCGTTAGCCTTAACTACACCACCCTTGATAAAAACATCGCCTAGTTCAACGTCGCAACTATTATTTTCAGCAGGTATTCCTGGTGCATAGCGAAGCGTATGTTCTCCTTCATAATAATAATCATGAGCTTCACAACCAGTTTCAATACCTGCAGCAACAGAAGGAACGCTGGCAACATCCTCCCCTATTGCAACCGTTCCTGTCGCTGTTACAGTTCCGCTTTCTATGACAAGATCACCACCGCCTTGACACCCTGTAGTCGTGCCCACACCAATTCCAGAAGCTTTATTCCCGACAACATCAAGAGAGCCATCCCCCTTAATAACAAGACCCGTTCTGTCAGCACCATTTCTATAACTTTGTATGCTAATACCCGTATGGCCTTGACCGAGGGTCCATTCATCTGTAGTCACTCTATTAGTGCCTGCAAGAAAAATGGTAGCCCACACATCATCACGGGAACACCTTTTTTGAATTCCACCCTTGATAGTAGCATTCCACAGAGTCACGACCCCACCATTTATATATACTGTATAATTAGTCTTCCCCGTTAAAATATCACCATCTTCTGCAATATGCGATCTTATCACTTGGCCAAGATAAACAATTTTCTTTCCTGGTAAAAACAAAGCGCTCACAACCACGTCTTCAGACGGCATGACAAAACCACCGTTAGATACGGAAACAGACTCCCCATAAACAGTCCTAACGTTCAACTCACACAAAGAAAATCCATCTGCAGGCTTAATCTCCAATTCCACCCTTTGGCCTGCAAAAGGCTTTGAAGTTACAACTCGCACCAAACCATTCTTTATTCCTGGATCGATGTCAACTTTGTAAATACGAGCAAAAGTTGCACTCATGGTCACATCACTGGTCGGCATTTGAAATGTAAAGCCGTTTTCACTATTATTCACCTCAACTTTATAACCCTGAGCATCCCTAACATTCAATTTTTTCATCTTATAACCTTCGTCTGGATTTCCATACACTGTAACTTTATCATAAACCTTCACTTTCTTGTTCTTATATGCTAATAACGACCCGTGTTCAATGTTTTCCACAACATTGATGGAATACTCATCCACAACTTTATCCTTCGGTATTATGATACGGCGTTCTCCGAGTTCGCCAACGACAAAGTAATTTCTTTTTATAGATTCACTTTCCCCATGACCATCATCATCTTCATCCGGCACATAAATGATAATGTGAATGTCTCCGCCACCAGAGCTACCACTACTGCCAGAAACAGTTCGTTTATAAAAGACATATTCGCTAATACTCGACGCTTCGACCTTATCAACAGCAGTGTAAATAGTGATTGAGCCGAGCGAAGCTATCAAGCCATTGCCAACAGTCCCTTTTCCGATACCACTAGCTCCATTTCCACCAACAGCAGTAACAGTACCGCCCTCAAATACAATATTTCCACCTTTTTCATCATTAACTATAGAGCTGTTCAACCCAATTCCTGCAGCATAGGCACCACCTTTAGCAATAAGAGTCCCCGTCCCCTTAACGGTAAGCGTCGTTCCTTCCCCACCAACATGGATACCTGCCTTGTCATCGGAACCCACCACGTAGTTCATTCCGGCAAGAGTTATCGTAGCAGATCCTTCACAGACGATTCCCCCGTTAATCATGGCATCAGAAATCGTAACATTAGCCCCATCAGGTATTGAAACAGAATGATTTGTCACACCCACCAATACATCTCCATCAGAAGCAACAAAGTTTTCACCAACTTTTGCCAAATCGACTTTACCATCACCATCATACTGAAGTTCCGCAGTAACGAGAATATCTGCATCACCGACAGTCACTTTGTAAACACCATCGGTTGGCGTAAGAATATTTTTCCCGTCAGAAACATTCAAAGCCTTATAAAGACCGTTAACCCGGAATGAAACAGTCGTTCCCGTGATGTATTTACCTAAACTACCAGCAGTATTTGACACACTAACTAAATCAAAATGTTCCGGCAGCGTTACAGAATACAAAGCCTCCGCAGCGATATAAAATTTTGTATTACCTGCTGCAGTTTTCTCAATAGGAATCATACCAGCAGGGACAGACGCCTCATCCAAATAAACCAAAGAACCTTCTGCTTCGTAAAAATCCACCGTTCTATAACAGTCCGTAATACTAACGCTAGTATTATCATTTTTCGTCCACTTTGCAAGATTGAAATTGAAATAATCTTGCTCCCCATGCGAAATATAAAGGCTATTCAAAATTTTTTTATTACCGCCATAATCACTTTCCCCAATAAAAGCACCTTTAGACGACGAAGCAGGCTTTAGCACCCCCTTGAATACACAATCATCTATGACAACGTCGCTAGAAAGCCCGTGCCCTAAAATACCACCAATATGTGAACCGCCATTGATTGTAGCCGCCACGACACATCTTTCAATTTTATTGTCGAAACCATTTGAATATCCAACAATACCAGCCGTATAGTTTTCACCGGTAATAAACCCATTCAAAGAGAGATTCTTTATGGTAGCTCCATTAATATAACCAAACAACGCTGTCCCCCTATTATTCTCTTCAGAAATATTAGCAGTGATGGTATGTCCATTGCCGTCGAAGAGGCCAGAAAAAGCCTTACCCTTATTATAATCACCCACTTTTTGAGAAACAGAAATATCAGCCACAAGCTTTATAAACTCACCCCTATACGAATTTCCATTATTCACAGCTTTAGCGAATATATCCCAATCATCTTCATTCTTGACAACAAACGGATTATCTATCGACGAACCTTTGCACACATAGAACCTGGTACCATCCGCAGCGATTTTTCTAGTCGTGACTGCATTTGTAGACAAAAAAGCTAGCGAGCCATACGTTCCAACAGCAACAGTCTTGTAGCAATCATTCATAAACACATTTCCACCGTCCATTTGCGCAAGATCAAGGTGGTCTGTATTTTGACCATTTTGAAAAACATAAAGAGAATTAGTAACACTCTTCGAACCTCCTTTATCACCCCACCCAAAAAATACGCCTTTAGCAGATTTGCCCCCCACAAGCACGCCCCTGAACACACATCCTTCAATGGCAATGTCACTGTCAAGACCATGACCCAGAATGCCTCCAACGTGCGTGCCGCCACTAATGGTGGCTGAGACAACACATTTTTCTATTCTGTTACCCTTACCGTAAGAATATCCAACAAGACCAGCCGCATGCATTCCACCAGAAATGGTTCCTACCATGGTGATATTTTTTACAGTAGCTCCATTAATATAACCGAACAAAGCCGTGCCAGGTTTCTTCGCATCATCAATTTTCACTGTAACAATATTTCCGCCACCATCAAACGTACCAGAAAAGGCACACCCTTTCGCATAATTACCCGCACTTGTAGAAACAGAAATATTCGCATCGAGCTTCACAAATTTACCAACATACGAATTGCCATCATTCACAGCAGACGCAAATAAATCCCAATCATACGCACTGTGAATAATATAAGGATTTTCACTAGAGCCATCGCCTAGCAAAGCCCTAATGTAAAATTTCGTACCATCAGCAGCTACTTTTTCAACTAAAGAAGCACCTACGGGAGCAGCCTCAGACTCCAAATAAACACGAGTTCCTTCAGACGTTTCACCCCAACTAACGTTTCGATAACAATCTATGAGACTTACACTCGATTCATCGCCCTCAGTCCACTTTGTAAGATTGAAATTCAAATAAATTTGGCGTCCGTCCGAAATATAAAGGCTATTCGAAACACTCTTTTTACCACCTTTATAACTATCCCCAACAAAAACGCCTTTAGAACCTGAAGTTGCATAAACTAATCCCTTGAATACACAATCATCAATGACAATATCACTATTAAGAGCATTTCCAAGAATACCGCCTACATACATATTGCCCGAAATCTCAGCAGACACAACACACTTTTCAATTCTATTAGACTTGCCTTGCGAATACCCCACAAGACCAGCCGCATGGAGAGCACCATCGATTGTTCCCGCCACAGAGAGGTTCTTTATGGTTGCCCATTTGATAAAACCGAACAAGGCTGTGCCTGAATTAACTTCATCAGTAATCGAAGCAGTGATGGTATGCCCGTCACCATCGAACGTACCAGAGAAAGCTCTCCCATGTTCATAATCGCCGGCTTTCTGGGAAACCGTTATGTTCGCAGCAAGCTTTACAAACTCACCCGCAAACGAATAGCCCTCATTTACAGCAGTCACAAATGTTTGCCAATCGCTTTCACTATTAATAATATAGGGCTTAGTGCTAGAACCATTTCCTTGCAAGGATCCCAAAGTTATATAAAACTTTGTGCCGTCCACAGCACTTTTTTCAACTACAATATTGGAAGTCGGCCACAAAGACACCAACGTGCCATAAGAACCGACTTTTTTCGTTTTATAGCAATTTACCAAGTTCACTCTTCCGGCATCCATTCTCGCAAGATTAAGCATACTGGTGTTCTGGTCTACAAGCTGAATATAAAGGCAATTTGTAACACTCTTTGTGCCACCCGCATCTCCCCAACCGAAGAATACACCAATGGCTGTCAAACCGCCATTCAGTACACCCTTGAACACACAATCATCTATGACAATATCGCTAGAAGTCCCATGCCCTAAAATACCGCCAATATGTGAACCGCCATTGATTACTGCATCTACAACACACTTTTCAATTTTATTGCCCAAACCCATTGAAAATCCAACAATGCCAGCCGTATGGATTCCACCGGTAATACGCCCTTCTAAAGTGAGATTCTTTATGGAAGCTCCATTGATATAACCAAACAACGCCGCCCCCCAATTATTCTCTTCAGAAATATTAGCAGTGATGGTATGTCCATTACCATCGAAAATGCCGGAAAAAGCCTTTCCCTTTGTATAATCACCTACTTTTTGGGAAACCGATATGTCCGCAAGGAGCTTTACAAATTGTCCTTTATATGTATTTCCTGCATTCACGGAATTCGCAAAAGCATTCCAATCATCCACATTGCTAATAACAAGCGGATTGTTAATCGACGAACCCGCTGTCGCATAGAACACTGTACCATCCGCTGCTGTTTTTTTAATCGTAAGAATATTGGCTGGATTATTCAAATAAGCTCGCGAGCCGTATATCCCGACATCAACAGTCTTATGGCAATCCATCACGTTCACACTGCCAGCGTTCATTTTCGCAAGATCGAGGTTTGCAAAATCTTGGTCTGATGGGGGTATGTAAAGACTGTTAGAGACAATTTTTTCACCCCCTTCGTCACCCCAACCAAAGAACACTCCCTTGGCAAATGAGCCTCCAACAAGTTTGCCCTTGAACACGCAATCATCTATGGCTATGTCACTAGAAGTCCCATGCCCTAAAATGCCACCGATATGCGAACTGCCGCTAATTGTAGCCGTCACGACACATTTTTCAATTTTATTGCCCGAACCCGTTGAATATCCCACCAAGCCAGCTGCATGGAGACCTCCATTGACATTTCCTGCTACGATAAGATTTTCGATTTTAGCCCCATTGATAGAATTGAATAAAGCCGTGCCGTTCCCCTCATCAGAAATTGAGGCCGTAATGGTATGCCCATTACCATCAAATACACCAGAGAACGACAATCCTTTATCTGAATTGCCAATTTTTTTAGAGGCTACAATATCCGCATTGAGTTTTATAAACTGGCCTGCATAAGAGTTGCCGTTTGCTACACGATTACTAAATATTTTCCAATCATGATTATTCCCTATTATGTAGGGGTCTATTTTTGAACCAGAGCCAGACAAAGCTCCTTTTTCAAAACACACTTCAAAAACGAACCCAGTATTGTTCACACTTGAATTCGATTTAAAATAAAATTTTATAGAATTTCCAGTGCTAAAATACTCGGCACTTTCAATACTTCCACTTCGAGAAGTCATAAATTTATGCGAATTATTATTCCCATCGTAAATTGTTAATTTATCCCTATCATATTCTGTATCAAAAGCTTTCAAAGAAACGGAAAAAGAATAATCTTTAGGAGCTACCAGCTGCAAAGTCCCAGAAGCATTGTTGCTATAATTCGCATTTTTACCACCATCGTCATACACATAGAAACATTTTTCATTAGATGGAAAAATAATTGTCCTTGAGCCTGTCACAGGCATATTCACATAGTAACCATTTTCATTCCTATCAAGAAGAATGCTATAAAATTTAGTACCATCCGTTGCAATCTTTTCATCCACAAAAGCATCTGCAGGAGATGTCAAATAAACTAGTTCACCGTAATTTCCGACATTTGCGGTCTTATAACAATCCGCCACAGTCACGCTTCCCGCACTCATTTTCGCAAGATCAAGGTTGTCCGTATTCTGGTCGCTTTGCTGAATATAAAGACAGTTCCTAACACTCTTTGTGCCGCCCTCATCGCCCCATCCGAACAAAACACCCTTGGCTGTTCCGCCACCCACAAGTGTTCCCTTGAATACGCAGTTATCAATATCTATGTCACTGTCAAGGCCATGTCCGAGAATACCGCCGATATGCGATCCACCATCAATCGTAGCAGAAACGACGCACGAGTCAATCTTATTGCCCGTTCCAGCAGAAGAACCCACAATGCCTGCTGCATGAATTCCGCCCGTTATTTTTCCCGTCAAGGTAAGTTTTTTTATCGTTGCCCCACTAATGTAGCCGAACAACGCCGTACCAGAATTATCCTTGTCAGTAATATTTGCCGTGATGGTATGTCCGCCACCGTCGAAAACACCAGAAAAAGCCCTATTCTGCGAGCCGTTTCTTACGCCTACCTTTGTAGAAACAGAAATATCGGCCTCCAGCTTTATAAACTTGCCTGAATAAGTTTCGCCATTGTTCACTGATACCGCAAAATAATTCCATTCTTTTTCATTGCTTATAATATAGGGGTCTGCTTCTGAGCCGCAGCCCTTAATAGAAACAATCGAAAACTCAAATTTCTTCGAACCCGTATAGATACTACCGTCTTTCGCCGCAATGGTAAGCGTGTAGTCGCCAACATCCTTGACAGGCGACGGAGTGAAGGTTGTCGTGTAATCCGTTCCTGCAACAAGCTCTTTACCTTCGGAATCCGTAACCTTGTACGTCAAGGCTATTTCTTCGCCGGTATAGAGATAATAAGGATTTACGCCGCCAACAACTGCATTTTCAAGATTAAATTTGACAACCGAGAAACTAACGGATTTCGAACCCGCATAGATGCCACCGTCTTTCGCCTTAATGGTAAGCGTGTAATCCCCCTCATCTTTGACAGACGACGGAATGAAGATTGCCGAATAATCCGTTTCTATAGCAAGCTCTTTACCTTCGACATCCGTAACCTTGTACAACAAGGCAATATCTTCACCAGTATAGTTATAGTAAGGCAAAACCCCGCTGATATTTGCATATTTCAAACTATTTTTACCGTCATAAAGCGGGCGAAGCGTCATGCCGCCAATATTATCCGCACTCACCACAATCACATTTTTGCCAAGTTCTTCATAATAGAACGATTTACCGTCAGCAAATTTGAATGATTCAACATCGCCATAGCTGTCGGCATAGATAAAGTCATCCTCGTTCGTCCAGCCAAAAGTAATATTTCCACCAGAACCATTATATCCACCCCCAATACCAACAGAATAGTAACCACCATTAGCAGTCACTTTTCCGCCAGTGATGTTGATTGATCCACCAGCACCGTTCAATCCACCCCCAATACCAACAGAATAGTAACCACCATTAGCAGTCACTTTTCCGCCAGTGATGTTGATTGATCCACCAGCACCGTTCACTCCGCCGCCAATGCCGGCACCACTAAAACCTCCCGTAGCTATAACTGTTCCGCCATTGATGGTGATTGTTCCACCCGCTCCTTCATATCCGCCGCCAATGCCGGCTCCAGAACCAACTCCCGTAGCTGAAACTGTTCCGCCATTGATGGTGATTGTGCCACCAGATTCACCAAATCCGCCGCCAATGCCTGCAGCGTTTTCTTGGCCAGTAGCATTGAGCGATCCCTTACCGTCTATAGTCAACTTATTTCCGCTCGACACATTAAGGCCTTTAGATGCGGTAAGAGTTTTACCATCGTCTAAAAAGAGCGTTACATCGCCAGTGATGACAATCCGTTCGTCAACGGTCACGTCGCTCGACACCCTGTAAATTCCGTTCGTCATCGCTGTAGTCGTTGCAGTTACAGGGATTCCATCACCTACAGTAAAACTGACAGTTTTCGAACCAGTATAGACGCCACCGTCTTTCGCCGCAATGGTAAGCGTGTAGTCGCCCATGTCCTTGATTGGCGACTTATCCAAAGAAACCGTGTAATCAGTTTCTGCAACAAGTTCCTTGCCTTCAATATCCGTAACTTTGTACGTCAAAGCTATTTTATCGCCCGTATAAAAATAGTAAGGCAAAATTCCGCTGATAGTCGCGAATGTCATGCTATTTTTATTATAAATCGGACGAAGAATCTTGCCGCCAGCATTCTCCAAACCTTCGACTATAGTTATTTCACCATTTTCTTCATAATAAAACCGTTTGCCTCCAGCAAATTTGATTGTTTCAAAATTGCCATAACTACTAGCATAAACAAAGTCATCCGCGTTTGTCCAGCCAAAGATTATATTACCACCCCCACCACGTCCACTTCCAATACCAACAGAATTGCGTCCACCATTTGCAGTCACCTTTCCACCGATAATGTTAATTGTTCCGCCTCCTGCACCTTCTCCACAGCCAATGCCAGCACCATTATTCCCTCCCATCGCTGTAACTGTTCCGCCATTGATGGTGATTATTCCACCAGAACCACCAAGTCCGCCGCCAATACCAGCACCTGAACCACCTCCCGTAGCTGAAACAGTTCCGCCATTGATGGTGATTGTGCCACCAGAACCACCAAATCCGCCGCCGATGCCAGCACCTGGACCACCTCCCGTAGCTGAAACAGTTCCGCCATTGATGGTGATTGTGCCACCAGAACCACCAAATCCGCCGCCGATGCCAGCACCATCAATCCCTCCCATCGCTGTAACTGTTCCGCCATTGATGGTGATTATTCCACCAGATCCGCCGCCGATGCCAGCTGCATGATCGCCTGTCGCATTGACTGTTCCGCCATTGATGGTGATTATTCCACCAGATTCACCGCCGATGCCAGCTGCAAGATCGCCTGTCGCATTGAGCGAACCCATCTCAGACACTTTGTCAGATTGGGCATAAACATTGAACGAAGTTCCGCTCTCGACATTAATTCCTTTTTCTGCGGTAAGCGTCACGCCATTTTTCAATAGCAAGTTGACAGTTCCGCTCACCTGTATGCGATCGGAAATAGTCACGTTTTCGTCAACAACATACCAGCCGTCGCTCCATGAAGTTAAGCTGCTTGTTACGGAAGTGCTTGCATCCGTCAGTTTCGTCAACTCGCCGTTTTCGTTCAGATAACTGAGTTCTTCTGCATTTACGGTCGCAGTGAGTAAAAGCACAAGGCTTATTAGGAGATAATTGAAGGTTTTCATAGTAAGTTGTCGTGGTAAAAAAAGTTACGTTACAGCCTCTACAGACTGGTTGAACAGCACAAAAAACGCCTGACGGAATGTCCGCCAGGTCTTAAAGCTTGGTTCTGTCGTGAGAAAAATAAAAAAGTGAAAACCGCGCCAACGCACGATTCCAATCCAGCACCATATACACCACAGCTCATCGTGCAACTCGCACGAAAAGGGAGGGTATGTGATTTTTTCATTACTTAAAATTTACAAACAGCAAGTTTATCCGTCAAGTGAAATTTTGGTTACATGGGGGAGCAGCGGTGCCGCGGTGGGAAGTAGACAGTGGTTAGTGGTTAGAAGAACGCTGTGGGTGTCGTATCTGTGAGGGGTTCAGCACTGGATTCCCTCCCTTCGGTCGAGAATGACATGAGGGGTACTGTGTAAGCTGGCCCCGGAATGGTTTACTTCGACAAGCTCACCAACCTTAATCCGGGATGACAGTGTGAGGGGTACAGCACTGGATCCTATCGCATTCTGTCACCCTGGAGGAAGTGTAACGACCGATAGGGTCCACGCATTACAAGACTTTACTGGATCCTTCGACTTCGGGCTACGCCCTTCACTCAGGATGACACATTCCTTCCTACTTCCTACTGCCTACTGCCTACCGTCCACTTGCCCACAAAAATCCTAACCACTAACCACTTGCAATACCCCATACCTCAAAAACGCAATTTTTCTCATTCTCTCGTCTTTGCACATGTGCTAAATGCTAGGCTCAATCATGGCAAAAAACAAGTTTTTTTCCGCGATATTCGCCAAAC
>JAEEGK010011724.1_pt1 | contig 19980 bp, 10 predicted proteins | sample 8958771 | NCBI WGS metagenome assembly JAEEGK01 (sample SAMN16246547, study PRJNA631951) | gut metagenome | biome: gut microbiome; feature: rumen; material: SC-attached | host: Bos | place: Iran: Karaj | collected 2018-10
AAACTGATAAAGAAATAAAGAACAATAAAGAAAAACATTATAAAAATATTTATTTAATTTTTTTCGATTTTAGAAAATAACATTTAGCTTTTAAATGAAATTATCAATTGCAATTAAATAAAAATGAATTAAAAAGAAAAGAATTAAATTAAATGATATATTATCTTATTTTAAAAAATTTCTAAAAAACAAAAATATTAATTATATAAATAACTTATAAAGTTAAAAAAATTTAATTGTTTAATATTATAATCAACAATATCATTAATAAAAAAACAAATAACTTAAAAAAATGAATTCCCCAACCCAATCTCAATTCATAGAAAAAATAAATAAATTAACAAAAAAAGTAATAGAAAATTCTGAAACATTTCATAGTTATTATATAGAAGAAAATAATAATTTTTATTCAAAAACATTACCATTATTAATGCAGCCTCAATCAGAGAGATATAATACAATAAATACAGAAAAAAGAATAGTACATATAAAAAAATTTCCAATAGCTTTAAAATCATTAAGACATGAGCAAACTAGATCATCAAAAATTCCAGAATTATGTCCTATATTTAATAATAAAGGTGAATTAATTCCTTCAGTTGTTTTAAATTCTAAAATTAGTAAAAGAGATTTTAATTCTTTTAGAAATGAAGAAAAAAAAAAACTTGCTTATCTTCCTTTTAAAACGAAAAATTTTACTTTTTATCAAGACAATTCTCTTTTTAATTTTAATGATTTTAATAAAGATTTTTTCACTGATGATTATTTAAATCTACATTATGATAATAAAGAAATTTTTAATCATCCTGATAAATATAATAAAATTATTGAAGAAAAAATTGAATATTTTAAAAAAAATAAAAATGAAAATGAAACTGTTTATTTAGAAAAATCTTTTTTTTTTGGGCAAAAAAAGAAAAAGATTCTTTTAAATTTAAAGTCATTAATAATTAATTTTGAAGATCCTTTTGAAGAAAAACCACCTTATAATAATATTAATATAAATAAAAATTTACAAATTGAATTACCATTTGCATTACTTCCTTTATTTTATTATAAAGGAATTGAATCTTTTAAAAAATTATTATGTTCAATAATTAAATTTGAAAATAATTATCAAAAAGTCAAAATAGATGAAAAAATTCTTTATAATTCTCTTTTAAAATTAAAAGATTATAATAAAGAAATACCAAAAAATAATAATGATGATGCTAATGAGAAAGTTAAAAATGAAAAACAAAATGTAGGAAATTTTCCTTTTGTTAAAATAGATTCGATAGAAGAAGAAATGATATTAAAACAAAAAACTTTTAATTTACATCCTCGTTTTAAGAATATAAAAAATTTTAAAAAATATAATTCTTATTGTTTTTTATGGACAACTCCTTCAAAAAATTTTAAAGTAACTATTACTTTACCTTTAATTACTTTTACAGTTCCTTCAAATTCAATTAGAGTTCAACAATTTTTAGATTATGAATTATTGTTTTATATTTATAACTTAAATTTTATAGGTTGGGATTTTTATATTATGAAATATCTTTTTGGATTTAAACAATTTAGATTTTTAATAGAAAAATTAACTTCTCATATTCCAATATTTAATATTAAATTATTTTTAACAGAACCTAAAACTCATAATTATATTTTTAATGAAGAACAATATAGATTTATTCATACTAATGAAAATAATATAAGTCAAATATTATCTTTAAAATCTTTTTATATTAATGTTACTATTATTGATGAAGAAAATGTTTGTGTAAATGAATATAATATTTATTTTAATTTCAATCATTTAGTAAGAATAATTCAAATTGAAAAATTTGCAAGTAAAATCTTATTTCTAATTAAATTTATGGATTTTAATCAAGATAATACTTTATCTTTCAATTATTTAAATTTAGAAAAATTTGATGCCGTTTCTTGGTTAAAAAATGTAGGAAAATATAATGGAAATTATTTTAAAAAGAGATTAAATGTTAATAAAGAAAAATTAATAAGAGAATTTGAAATTACTCCTACAAAAAGAGTTAAAATAGAATTTAAAAAACCATTAGTTAAAATATCAAATTTCGAAAATTTTAGTGAATTAGCAATTAATTATATATTACCTAAAGAAATTAGTAGTTTACTTCCAGATAATCAAAATTTCTTAGAATGGTCTGTTTTACTTAAAAACTCATTAGATAAATTTAATGAATCAAATATATTCTATCCTTCAACATCATCAACAAAAAAATATCTTCATAAATTATCAATAAGTAGAAAAAGTATTTCTAAAATAGAAAAAAAAACTTCAATAGCATTATCAAAAGGTCCATTTGAAAATTAAAAAAAAAATAAATTAAATAAAAACAATAATCAAGTTAATAACTCTTAAAAATAATATTCCAAATAAAAATAATAAAAATAAATTAAATAAAAAACAAATTAAAAAAATGAAATAAAATACCTTTTAAAAATCAGTTAATAATTATTTTTTTTCCTTGTTTTCATTTTCCACAATTTTTAAAATTTCATCATTTTCAATTCTAACTTTTTCACTTTTTTTATCACTTAATTGATAATGAATATCATTTAAATACATAGCTCTTGCAAGAACTTTAACATCAACTTTAGGAGTAAAAGGAATCCAAGAAGCAAATGATTCTCCAATTCTATAATCATTATCTCTATTTAAAAGCATACCAGGTCTAAATATAGTAATATAATTAATATTTTTTTTTAATTCTTCTTCTTCAGCTTCTCCTTTAATTCTTAAATAAAGAAACCATGAATTTTTATTTGTTCCCATTGAAGAGCAATGTGAAAAATGAGATATATTTAATTTTTCACATAATTCACTTGAATTAATAACATATGTATAATCTACTTTTTTAAATTCTTCTTCTCCTTTTCCTACTCTACTTCCTAATACATTAAATAAAACATCATATTTAATATTATCTAATTTTTTTTCTAGTTCTTCTTTTGAATTTGATAAAAAATCTAAATTATCTACTTTTATTATATTTAATATTTGTTTTTGGGCTTCTGGTAAATCTTCCCATTTTTTTATTACTCTTCTTACAAATATTGTTATTTTGGAATAATGATTTGATGATAAAAGACAATCTACTAATTCACGACCTACTGCTCCTGTTGCTCCGATTATTATAGCTTTAAATTTTTGGGGTTCCATTTTTATAAATTTTTAAAAAAGGATTTTTTGATATTTTTTTAATTATATTTATTTAAGTGTAATATTATTTATTATAATTTAAATTTTAAAATAGAAGATTTTGTGAAAAAATGAATTATACACCTACAAAAAATATATTAAATACTTTTAAAAAAAATGAGTTGCATATTAAAAATATTATAAGAAGCAGCAGAAAAAACAAATTAAACAATCCTTTAAATAATTTAATATATAATTATCAAAACGAAGGAATGAAAAGAAAAAAAAAATTACAAGATAAAAACTCTACAAATTCATCTACAGGAATTTTTAGAAAATCAATTCAAAAAAGTCCAATTAATAAAGAAAAAATAAAGAAAAATTTTAGTTTAAATAATTTAAAAAATAAACATGATTTAAGATTATCTTCAAGTTCAGAAGGAAATAATTCAAATAGTAATATGACTAATTCTAATTCAAAAATATCAATAAATGAAGAAATAAAAAAAGAAAAAGATATCATTATTTCAAAATTAGAAAAAGAAATTGGATTAAATAATAAAAACAAAGTTTTAGGTAAACAATTAAGTATTAATGATTATAATAAAAATAATTTATCAAAAACAAAAAGTTCAAATAATATTACAATGAAAAATTGTTATAAAGGAAAATTTACTTTTAGTGATTTATTAAATCAAATTGGAAAAAATAGAGTTGATACTCCAAGATATACTAGCAAAATGTTATTAGAAAATAAATGCGTTAAAAGATTTCATAAATTAATTATTTTAAAAAAAAAAAAATGTATTCAAAGAAATTATTCTGTAGGATATAATTTAAAAAATAATTATTCTAATAAAGATGAAAAACAAAATTTTTCTCCTAATATTCAAAATATTTATTTTTCTCTTTTAGAAAGAACAAAGAATTTATGTGAAAAATATAGAAAATTTTGTGATAAGTAAATTAAATATAAATATTTTAATAATTGTATGTATATTATTATTTTTTATTAAATAAAATTAAATCACTTATATTATTTTTAATAACTAGATAAATTAATTCACTTGGGATTTTTAGGGTGTTATCTGTTTTTCTTTGAAGAAATTTATATTCTGTTTGATTTTTACATATAGTAATATCTTCTAAAGATATTATTTCATAATTTGATAATAATTTATTAAATTAATAATTTTGTTTTTTAATTAAATTACTTTGTTGTATATTTTGAGATGAGAATATTTCATATTTCTCCTGATTCATTATTTAAATATGATGATATAAAAATAAAAAATATTATATATTTAAATTAAATAATTTACTACGAAAATCTTGAATTATTATTATTTATTTTGAAGAAATTGATTTTTCTCCTTGACAAAGAGTAGATTTCACAATATAATTTTTTTACGATTATAAAACTTTCTTTAATTTATTATTTTTTTCTTCAAATTTAATGCTTCAATTATTTAATCTATTTTTAGGATTTTTATTAATCAATTGAACAAAGCTTATTGAATAATATTTTATTCTCTTCTAGATAAACTAACTTCTTTACTTAAATTTAAAGGATCTTTTTATTCTATAATATATTATTTAAAGATAAATTTTAATTCCTCTTTTTATTTTTTTAAGTTTGTTTTTTTAATATTTTTCAAAATTGAAATCAAAATTATAATAAATTAATTATTATTTTATAATAATTGTTGAAAAAAATTAAAAAATTATAAATAAACAATTTCCCTTTAGAAAACTAACATCATAAAATATAAAATCCAAATAATAATATCAATCATCTAATAAAAAATAACATTAACAAAAAAATAAAAATAAAAAAAATTATCTAAAAAAACAAATCGATAAATGGGAGTATGTCAAAATACAAAAAACAATCGTCAAAGAAGTCAAATAAAAGCATCTCCTACAAAAAACAATAATTTTTCAAAAGATAACACAGCAGAAACAGGAAATGAAAAACAAATAGAATCAGAAGAAAAATTAAAAAGTAAAAACGTAAATTCTTCAGAAAAAAAAAATAATAATAATAATAATGAAGATTATTCTCAAAATATAATAAAAATAAATCAATTAGCAATAAATAGTGATGTATTAGTATCAAGAAATGAAATAAATCCTGAAAAAATATATAATAAAAATAGAATTTTAGGAACTGGAGCTTTTGGTGAAGTATGGTTAGTTAAACATAAAGATTTACAAAAAGAATTTGCAATGAAATTAATTAAGAAAAGAAAAAATAAACCTGCTGAAGAAAAAGAAATATTAAATGAAATATCAATTTTAAAAAATTTAGACCATCCTAAAATATTAAAAGTATTAGATTTCTTTTCAACAACTCATTTATATTATATAATAACAGAATATTGTCCTGACGGAGAATTATTTAATGAAATAATAAAAGTAGGTAAATTTGATGAAGGTCAATCAGCTTTTATAATGAATCAAATATTTAAAGCAATAACATATTGTCATTCCTTAAATATAATTCATAGAGATTTAAAGCCAGAAAATATAATGATAACAGAGAGAGAAAAAAATGGTTGTTTACAAGTTAAAATAATAGATTTTGGAACAGCAAAAATATCAGAAAGAGGACAAAGTGAAAATAGATATGTTGGAAGTTCTTATTATATGGCTCCTGAAGTAATAAAAAGAAAATATAATGAAAAATGTGATTTATGGTCATGTGGAGTAATAATGTATATATTATTATCTGGAAGACCACCTTTTGATGGTGATGATGATAATGAAATATTAGAAAATGTAAAAAAAGGAGAATATGATTTAAGTAATTATCCTTTTCCAACATTAAGTGAAGAAAGTATAGATTTAATTAAAAAATTATTAACTTATGATCCAAATAAAAGAATATCTGCTTCTGAAGCTTTAAAACATCCTTGGTTTAAAACAGCAGAATTTAAAAAAAAAGATCAAATAAATATAGTTCCTCCTTCTTTAGCAAAACAAATGATACAAAATTTACAAAAATATAGAAGTGATAATATGTTAAGATGTGCAGTAATAGCATATTTAGTTCATCATAATACAAATATAGAACAATGTGTTGAAGCAGGGAAATTATTTAATAGAATAGATTTAAATAATAATGGAAGAATAGAAAAAGAAGAATTAATTAAAGGAATTGAAAAATATTGGAATTTAACTAGAAATGAAGTTGAAAAACAAGTTGATACTCTTTTTAATCATATTGATACTGATCATAATGGATTTATTGAATATGAAGAATTTGTAAGAGCTGCTGTGGATCCTAAAATATTTATGAGTAGAAATTATTTAAAGTTTGCCTTTGGTTATTTTGATAGAGATAATTCTGGAGATATTTCTCTTGAAGAAATTAAAAAAAGATTCATGCAAACTTCTAAAAATAATAGTGAAAAAGTTGAAAAACAATTAAAAGATATGTTTAAGGAAATTGATATTAATGGAGATGGTTCTATTAGTTTTGAAGAATTTTGTAAAATGATGAAAAATATTATTAAAGGAGAATAAAGTATTATATAATTTGTTAAGGAAATAAAAGTTTTTTGTTTATATTGATTTATAATTAATTTTTTAATTTTTTTATTTGATTATTTAGAAATATATTTATAATTTGTTAATAAGTTAAGAATAAGTTTATATAATGTATTAAAAAATTTTATTTTCATAAAATTATAAAAATATTGATTATTTTCTTAAGTGTCTGTGAATCAATGGGAATAATTTTTTTTAAAATATAATTATTTTTCTATTAAAAAGTCTTTAGTTTTTAACACCAAATAATTTAATTTTTTTTCTTTAAAATTTGATAAAATGTTTTGCTAAATTGGCAAAAAATTTTTTATATATAAACAGTAAATCTAAATTCATTTATTCAAATATTAAAACTAATAAAGGAAGAAGAAATTATTAATATTAAAAAATTTATTAAAATAATGATGACTAAACTATTCTATTATGATATTTGTAAATTTTATAGAAATATTTTATAAATATTAATTTTTTGTTCCTATATTCTACAATTATAAATTAAGTAATATCACGTTACAATTCAAATAATTATTTATATAAATTTCTTGGAAAAGATTTGAGAAATTTAAATAATAATATATTTAATAGATTAAATTTAAATTATTTAAAAATTGTTTTTTTTATTTATTAAATAAATATTTTCTATATTAAACTTATAAAAAATTTATTTCATTAAAAAAATTACATTTTTTATTAATATTCAATTTTAGTTTGTAAAACAGGAATACCATCTTCATTAAACATTCCATTACCATCGATTCTTAATTTCAATGAATTAATTCTATCTTTTAATTCCATAACAAAATTTTGACTTTCAAGCATTTCTTTTTTCAATTCTTTCATTTGGTTATTAATTTTAATATTTTTAATTTTTTGTTTTCCTAATTCTAAATCAAATTTACTTTGTAAATTATCAATTTCAGTAATCATTTCATATTTTAATTTACTATAATTTTCTCTTAAATTTATTCTTAAAACATCACATTCATTTTTTAATATATTTATTTTAATAACATCATCAGGTGTAAATTTTGAGTTTTCTTTAACTTTATTTTCTAAAGAACTTAAATGAAATCTATGACTTCCAATATATGGTCTTTTAAAATTATATTTAAAATTTGTTCCTGTTTTATACATTGTATCTATATAATTATAAGTTGATTGTCTTGTTTGTAAATTCTCTCTTTTTATTTCACTTATTGTTTTTGTCTTTGGAAAAAATCCCAATGATGGAAATTGAGTTTTATTCATCATATTTGTATTATACATTGTTTTGTTTCGAGAGAACATTTCTTTTTAAAGTTTATTTTTTTTAAGTTTTTTTTTATAAAATTATTTTTTAATTTTATATTTAAAATTAATAATTTAAAAATTATTTGTCTATTAATTTTCCTTTTTAAAAAAGGATAATCTCTCTTCCATTTTAACATTATTTCAAAAACTTTAGGATAAATTAATGTTTTTTAAAAATAATATAATTTGTTATTTTAAAATTGTTTTTATAAATTTATTTTTAATCATATTTCACAAACTTAAATTTTGTTATTTTAAAAATTTAAGTTAATTTTTCTATAATAGATTTCATATTTATATTTAGATATATTAAATAAAAATTATTATATTAACACTAACTACGAGTTTATATTTTAAATCTTAATTATTTAAAAAAATGTTTTAGAAATTATAATACTACACTTAAAATAATCTTTAGAAATATGTGAATTATCTTCTTCTTTAAAACTCACTCCAATATATTTAAAATCTTTATCCATAATATACTTTAAATAATCATTTTCTTCACATAATTTTTTAATTATATCTAATGGCACTAAATTATCTAATTCAAAAATATTTTCTTTAATAGAATTATTTAATTTTTCAATAAAAAATTTTTGAAGAATATTTACAAAATAAGAATCTTGATTATTTACATTATTTTTCATTATATTAATTTCATTTTCAGTTATTTCTTTAAAATTATTTTCTAAAAATAATTTTGAAATGTTTTGTAATTTATCACTTATAATAAGAGATTCTTTGCAATTTTTTTTTACATTTATAAAATCATTGATATTAAATTCTGTAAAAAATATATTATAAAATTTTTGAGGAAATTTCCTTAATAAATTTATAGTATAAACAATTTCATTTTTTTCAAAATCATGAATATTTCCTTCAAAACCACATCTACTAAAAATTTGAAAAGGATTTAATTTTTCTCCATTAATAATTTCAACTTGTAACATTCCTTCTAAATGATAATTATTTATTATTAGATAATTTTGTTCAATATTCATTTTAAGAAATAAAGGTCCTTTTTTTCTAGCATAATAAACTTCATTACAATCTATTGAAGTATATTTTTTATCATCTCCAATTCTCATTAATAAACAACATAAATTATTTTTATTAAAAATTTCATCATAACCTTTATAATCACATAAACCTTTTTCTCTAATTCCCCATTTAATATTATTTTTAATTATAAATTTTACTTCATCTCCTTCATTAAACCATATTTCAGTCATTTTTTCTTTAAAATCTGAAAAAAAAATTATATTGATTTTCTCTTTTCCTTTATTATTTATTGTTGTTTGATTTAAATCAAATGAATGAAAAGTATTATGAGGATTAACTGTATAAAGTTTTTTTTCATTAATTACTCCTATATTATCATAAAATTTTGTTAATCTAAAAGAACTAGGAACATAAGTTTTAATTAAATTCTTTGATATATTTTCTGTTTTATGTGAACTTCTTTCCATTGATATTAACTCTATAATTTTATATGAACTATTTAATTTTTCTTCTTCTTCATTATAATCTTTTTCATCTTCTAAATTATTATTTATATTTGAATTACAATTATTTAAACTATCTCTATCTATTATTGAATATTCATTTAATTTTTTCTTTTTTTTTTCTTTTTTAAGATTAGTTACATTTGTTGATTTAGGATTTAATTGTTCATTTATACTATTTTTAGATTTTATTAGAATGGAATTATAATTATTATTTGATATATTATTTAATTCTTTTTTTGAAAGAGGCTTAATTACTACATTTGATTTTAAACACATACATCCCATTTCTTTTTATTAATTAAAAATTGTTTCATTTTTTCATTTTTCATATATTATTTTTCTATCAAATATTAGAAATTAATATTTAAAAAATGTTATTTATAAAAATAATAATAATTATCATTAAAAAAAATAAAGAAATTTTTACCAAATTTTTAAATATTTAATTTAATTTAAATTGTAACTAAAGTTTTTTATTTAATTGGCAAATATAATTATGAACTTTTTCAAGAAACATTTCATTTTTAATTTGTTCTTCAGTACTACAAAAAACATTTTTAGAAATCATAGTAGTATAAAAATTTTTATGAATAGTTCTTAATTCTTCACCTAAATCATTTGTATTTGGTGTAGTAATAAAAATAAATCTTAATCCATTTAAAAATTCTATATAATGAAGTTTATAATTTAAAGTTGTAAATGATTTTAAAGAATCTAAATTTTTTAAAGGAGATAAAGTTTTAACAAAAGATTTCATTGAAAAAAGAACACCATATATTAATTTATATCTATGTTGAGTTTCTTTATTTGAAGAAGCATTTATTACTTTATTTATTATTTGATTTTGTTCTTCAAATTTATCTAAATGACATAAACATGTTCCATTTCTGTGAAAAATAAAAAATTCTATTATCTTTTTTGACATTTAAATATATATATTTTTTTAAAAAAAAATTAAATTTATTTACAAATTTTATTTTAGATATTCATATTATAAAAGTGAATTTTATTTTTATATTTTATTTAAAAAGTTTTTTTGTTATTTGTATAAACATTTTTTTAAAAAATGAAAAAACTTCTTTTATATCTTGAAATTCTTCTTTTTAATTTTAATTATTTATTTTTATTCAAAGTGAATTTATTTATAAGATATAATTATTTTCATATTGTTTTATCTTTTTGAACTAATAATTTTTTATTGATTAATTAATTAATATTAAATATATTTTCTATTTGTATTTGATATTTTACTCCAAATGATAAAATAATAATATTTAAAACAAAAAAAAAAAAATTAAAAAACAATTATAATTATATATAAAAATTTAAACAATTTTTAAACTTTTTTAAATAAAAAAAATAAATTAAATATTATATTAAGGTACTAAAAAGGGAATTTCTATTTCTTTAAAACAGGATGACTGTTAGCAACTTTTGCATTAGCATCAATAACTTTAATAAAAGTATCAACATCAATAAAACCACTTTTATCTCTATCTCCAAGAGAAACAATCATATTCCATTGAGTATAACTTAAATTAACATGAACCAAAACATTTTTTAAAACATTAATCATATTATTATTCATAACAAATAAATTTCCATTATTAATTCCTGCAATAGAGAATTTTCTTGCATTTTCCCTAATAATTTTTTTATTTTTTGAAATTAATTTATATATATTAATAATATCATTTGATGTTTCCCACTTTCTTAATACACTTAATTGTTCTTTATTTGCTTGAACATCTAAACTTCCTTCACTTTGAGCAAAAACTTTATTCCATTCATTTAAATCAATAACTCCATCTTTTCTTACATCAATATAATCATATATACATTTCATTATATTATAATTTGGAAGTGGTCTTTGTTCTCTTGAATATAAATCATATATTATCTTTTTAAAAGTATCAAAATCCATTTTTAATCCTGAATTCATTTCAAAAGCTAATCTTGGATTTGCATAATAATTATATAAAAATGTTTTTATTTCTTTTAATTGATTTAAAATATGATTTTTTGATATATATAAATTTTGCTCTTCATTATTAATAAATTTATAAAAATCAATTAAATTTATTCTTCCATCATTATTTAATCCACTTTTTGTTATTATATCTTCAATTTCTATATTAGTTAAACCTAATTCTAATTTTTTTATCATATTTCTAAATTCAAATTTATTGCATAAACCTCCATTTTGATTTATTGCATCTTTTATTATTTTTTTATAATCTGAAATTGAAGATAATATACATCTTTTTATTTTTTCTAAAGGATCATTATCAAATGGAGTTTCTAAACCTTTATGTTCGTTTTGAATAAATGGACTATTTAATGTTGTTAAAGGAATATTTGATTTTGCTCTTGTTGTTAAAATTTTAGAAGATTTATATTTTGATTTTGAAAATGTATTATTAAATTCAATTTTATTGAAATATAAATATGAAAATTCATTATATTTAATTATATTTGTTTCACTTGAATTTGGGAAATATTTTGATATATAATGTAAAACTGTATTTGTTTCATATTTTTGAGGAAATAATTTATTAATACCATTAAAGAAATCTTTTATGGTAATTTCATTTTTTTCACTTAACTTATCATTATATGTTGGTAAAGTTGTTGAAACTGGTTTTATATCATGAAAATATCTAAAAGCATCTATACTATTTGGAAAGTTTTGATTAATAAAAGTATATATATCATTATGCATATTTACATAAAATGAATATTTATTTGAATCAAATAACTGTTTTATATGTTGTAAAGTTAAATAATCACTTCCATTTGATATATGTTTAAATAAAACTTCTATTTGAGTGTCTTCTATATGGAAACTTTCAAAAATTTTAGGATTGTTTGCTATAAATGTTTTAAAGTCATTTAAATTTACTCCTTTGCCTGTGTTTTTAAAATCATTTATATTTATATCTTTATAAAATTGATTTATATTATTAGGATATTTTTCGCTAATATAATCACCTAATTTATTAATTACTTCATTTAACCAATCTGGATCTTTATTAGTTTTATTAACTCCAATATTACAATAATTTTTAATTTTAAAATAAAATTCGTCTAATTCATTCATACTAATTTTATTACATAAATTTTGAATATCTGCAAGAACTAAATTATTATTTTTAGTTAAAGAAACAGCATTCATAAAATGTAAAATTTTTAAATCATTTAATTCATTCCCAGCTAATCTTAATATGTTAATAGCAAAATTTTTAATATCATCACTAGAAATAATCCCATCATTATCTCTATCTAAAATTGAATAAATTTCTGTATCACTTAAATGCATATTTCTATTATACCATTTTGCAAATTCTCCTAATAAAATATTTTCAATCACAAAATTTCCTTTATAAATTTGTTCATCATTTTCAATATTATCTGTTTCAAAAATTTTAAATTTTTTTAAGAAAATATTTATATTTACTTTTTCATTCATAAAGTCATCTAAATAATTATAAAAAGCTAAAAGTTGTTTTTGGGTTAGTTTTGTTGGTAATTTTAATTTAGGAATTTGTTCTAAAAATTCAATTTTTCCTATAAAAGTGTCTTTATTTTTATCCAAAAAATAAAATAATTTTTCATCAGTTAAATTCATTTTATTAGTAGCGATTTTAATTAAATTCCATACTCTTTTATTTCCATCATAAATTTTTTTTTTATTGTCATTTTCTAGTTTCATCATAATTTCTTTTTTATTATCAAAAAAATGAGGATCAATATATTTTTTAATAATATTTTCTAAATCTTCAAAACTAATAATACCATCATTATTATAATCAAATCTGTTAATCATTCCTAAACTTAAATAATCAAGTTTAGGTCTGAAAAATGCATATAATCTTTCTGCTTCAACTGTTCTTTTCATTGAAGAAGAATTACACATATTATTTATTTTCACTAAAAATAAAAATAAGTCATTATTACATTCAGTTTCTAAGAAATTTTTAAAAATTTCTATAACTTTCATAAACACATCTTCAATATAATTATCATATACTATCATAATAAATTGATGATATGAAACAATATTTGAAAAATCTATTAAACGGTGCATTCTTAGAAAACGTAATAAATTTTTATCATTAATTTTATTGTTAACTGCCTCTTTTAAAGTAGTAATGAATTTATCTAAAGGTAATTTTTGAGTAATATTTAAATCAATTTTTTCAAATTTATTTTTTAAATCATCAAAAGAAATTGAATTTTGGATAACAGTAATAATTTCTTTATGAACCAAAGGTGAATTTATATTTTTATAATCTTCATCTCCATAAATATTAGTATAATCAATTAATTGTTTAACAGTAATATAATGTTTATTATCAACATTCATTGCATTATATAATGAATATAAGAATTCTTTATCAAAAGTATCACTTAAATTTTTTACTTTTAAATTAAAACTTTGTCTATTTAATTTATTTTTTAATTCATTTTCAACTCTTCCAGAAAATAAATCAATACCCATTTTATAACAAGCTTCTTCAATTGATAATTTAGTATTTTTTATAAAATTATGAAATGTTGTTATTGGATATGGTATATTTTTTAATGTTCTAACAAATTCTTGTCTATCAATAACACCATCATTTTTAAAATCAAAAAATTTAAAAAGAGAATTTAATTCTGGAACTGAAAAATCAAATTTTTCTAATTGGAAAACACGTTCAAATTCATCTTTATGAATTATATTTTTTTCTCTAACCATATTATATGTTAATAAATGATCAAAATATTGATCTGGATCCATATGATTTGCATATACTTTATTTAATATTATTTTAACTGAATCAATACTAAAATTAAATTCATCTTCATTTATATTTATTTTTTCTTTATTTTTTTTTTCTGTTAAATTTTCCTTCATTAAATATTTTAAATATGTATTTTTATCTATAAATTTATTTCCTTTTGAAATATATTCAAATGTACTTTTTAAAACTTTTGGATTTATATTTGCTGAATTTACTAAATTAGCAAATTCTTCATATGTTAAATTATCTTTTTCTTGGAATAAATAATTTAAACCTCCTAAAGTAGGAAGTAAATTTTTTATTTTTTCAATTGAATCATCTATTTCTTTTTGACTAATTTTAATACCATCTTTTCCAAATTCAATTTGATAAATTTGCATTAATAAATCTCTTAAATTAAATGCATTTGGATTAGAAACTTTAAAAAATTTCAACAACTTTAAAATTTGAACTTTTCCAATGGAAATCATATAAGCTTGTAAAATATTCATTAATTCTAAATATGAAACCATTTTATTAGTATTTCTTTTAATTAAAGGAATAATTTTTTTTATTCTTAAAATATCATTTTTAACTTCATTTAAATTACCATTTATTTTCCTATTAAAATTAAATTTTGTAGATAAAGCATTTTTATCTAAATTTCCACTTTGAGAACTAAAAGCATAAGCACTTCTTGAACGAACATTAAGATCATTAATAGTTCCTTTATATTTTTCAATAGGAAAATTTTTATATTCTTCATTAATAATTTTATTTATATCTTCACATAATTTTTGAATTAATTTATTATAATAAATCATTCTAATAGAAGGATCATAATCAAGATATAAATCAGTAATTTTTTCAATTAATTCAATTCTTAAATTTTTATGAGAATTAGATTGATGAAAAGCATTAATAAATTCATATTTCGGAATTAAACCATTTCCATGTCTATCAACATTTTTCATATATCTTAAAATTAAATCTTTATTTCTTAAAATCCCTTCTAAAATATCTTGACTAATTTTTAAATTACCTAAGTTTTGAATAGGAAAAGATCTATAATACCTTTGATCAACTAAATATTCTTTTTTAGTTTTTGGTTCTTGAAAATTTAAATCTACTCTTTCTTCATCAGCAATTTTTTTAACATCAATATCACAATTATTTCTTAACCATTCATCTCCTGATTCAGTGATATGAGTTAAAACAGCATTTTTTGGTCTTACACTTCTTTCAAATTTATCTATATTAAATATATTTCTTGCTTGAACGTCACTATCTTTAGTTTCCATATATAAATTTAAATTTTTTTTAATATGATAATATTTCTGAGTTTTTAAAGAACTTTCTTCAAATATTTTTTCATTATTAAATTTCATTCCAAAAATACTTCCTTTAACTAATAATATACCTAAGTTTTTCATATAACAACCTTTGAAAACATTTCTTCTAATTTCATCTCCAATAATTTTAATTTTAGTATTAACAATATTATAATATTCTTCTTTAGACATATTCATTCCATAACTTAAACTAGAATAATTCACTTTAACAATAGAAACATTATTATTCACATTTTGAGTATAATACATTAATCCACTTTTTTCAGTATAAATTCCAGGTTTTAAATAATCAATAAATTCATTACTAACAAGAAATAAAGGTCTTCTTTTTTTTATATCTCTTTCATATTGATTTGTTGTTCCTTCTAAATTTAGTTCTATATTTGTAAAAGTAAAAGTTCCAAAACCTTTTATATATGTTCCTTTTCCCATTTGATAATTTTCTATTATTTGAGTTGATAATAAATTCCAACATTCTTCTATTATATTTTTTGGATAAGAATTTAATATATCTTTATATGTTAATCCTCCCCATTTATTAAAAGTTTTTAATGCTTTCAAATTTATTGAATTTGTTAAAAAAGCTGTTCTACTCATATTATAACCATCATTAAATAATGATGTTTGAAAATGGTCTTGAGAACGATACATTTTTTTTATTTTTATTTTTTTTTTTTAAAGCAGTTATTAATTATATTTCGATGGTTGAAAATTTTTAATATAATTTTTTTTATATTTTTTTATTTTTATTAATTTATAAATTTTTAATTTTAATAAGTGGTTTTCAATTTATTATAATTGAATTTAATTGAAATATAAAAAATGAATTTAGAAAAATGAAATAAGAATAATAAAATATTTATATTGTATATAATTATAATAAATTAAATTTAATTTATTTTTGAAGGATTGTAAAAATTCTTAAAAAAAATAAAAGATATACAAATAAAAATAACTGAATTTCCAAATTAAAAAAAAACTAATTATTTGTTTAAATATATTTTATAGTGTTAATATATAATAATATAGGTTTTATAATAATAGATTAATAAATTAAAACAATGGATCTGAAAAATTTAGAAATAAATAATAATAAAATTGATAAAATGCTCATAAATAATAATGAAGAAATAACATTTGATAAAGGAAACTTCAGTGAAATAGATCACAGATTATTTTTAGAATCTTTTATTCTTTTTGATAAAAATTTTAAAGAAATGGAAGAATATACTCAAACTAAAAATTATAATGATATTCTTATTTATTGTGATAAATTTATAAATTTTTTGAATCAAAAATATAATAAAAAGGAAGGTTGTTTAGATCTAAAAATTAATAAAGAAAATTTAAAAAATTATTCTAATGTAGAATTAGAAGAATATATATATGTTAAATTTTGTATAAATACAAAAAATTTAGAGAAAGATAATTTAAATTCAATTGATGATTATTTTATTGATGATAATAAATCTCTTTTAGGATTAAGTAATAATAATAAAAAGATTTTTTTTATTAGAAAATATCCAAAATATAAAACCTTATTAAACAATAATATAAATAATAAAAACGAATTTCCAGAAATTAATGTTCCTAATATTGGAAATGATAAAGAAAGTCGGAAAAAATTAATAAATAAATTATTAAATGAAAATTGTAAAGAAGCTAATTATACTAAAATGGAAGAATTAGCTAAAATGAGTGAAATATTACATATAATAAATAAAGTGGAAAATTATAATGTTACGAATGATGAATCTTTGAATTCAAAAACAAAAACTTATGACTCAAATTCGAATAAAATTAATAATAATAATCAAAGTAATGAATTAAATAATAGTAATCTTGGTAAAAAAAGATTAATAGAATTTACTTGTAATGATAATGAAAAAAAGGAAAAAGAAAAAAATACTATTTCTGATACCTCAAACGAAATAAATGATTTAAATTTTCAAAATGAAAATTTAATAAATAATAATAATTTATTTTCTACCAATAATTATATGAATAATATATTTTTATCTCCATCACAAAATAACGTTTTTAATCAGCAAAATAATATTATAACAAATCAAAATGTAAATATAAATCCTCCCTATGTATATAACCAAATGAATCTAAATAATTATTTTCTAAATAACAATATAAATAAAATACCAAATTATAATGGTTTAATTAATCAACAATTTATTTCTCCCCAAGCTTATAATATGTCTTTACCCATGCTTAGTTTTCCTTTACAAAATATAAATCAATCAATGATTTACGAACAAAATAATCAAAATCCTTATTTTGATAATATGAATTATTATATAAACCAACAAAATCAAAATCTCAATTTAATGAATTCAATTAATTATTTAAATAATATATCCAATGATAATCATTCTTATCCATTTTTTACGAATCATCATCAAAATATATTTAATGATCAAAATAGGGAACTTTATAATATGAATAATGTTCCTAATGTACCCAACTATAATAATAATGTAAATATCAATAAAAATAAATAAATTCAATAATAGTCATTAAATTTATGTTAATTTAATTTCAATATTTGTTTTCAATTATAAATAAATTTTTGAATTAAATTAATTTTATTTTAAATCTATTATTTTTTCAAGTTATTTTCATTCCCAAAACATTAATAGTAAAACTGATTTATCTTTTAATTGAATATAAATTATTGATTAATTTTTGTCTTTATATAAAAAATAATTAATAGTTTTAAATTAATTTTATAAAATTCCAAACTAAAACATCTTTTGATATAAAATTTGGAATTCAATAATTTATAATTAATAATTGTAAATATTGATAATTTTTTTATATAAAATTTATTATTGAATTATTTTCCCTTTGATTTCAATCTTCTATTTTATACTTTGAAATGGAGTTCATTTTGTATTATATCTTTTTCTAAGTTATTTTGAGATTCAAGATATCTTTTACAATATTTATATCTGAAATTTTTTTTGGTTTCTTTTAGAATATCTTATATATATAAGATGAAATGAAATTGAATTAAATAAAAGCCTATATATATTTTTCTTATTTTCTTATCATTTTAAGAAAAAACAATAATAATATCTTTCATCTTTTATAATAACATTTTAAAATTAAAAAATCAAAAATCAACATTTAATTTAAATAAAATCATTTGTCAAATATAGATTCTCATTTTAAATCATTTCTTCCAATTTATATTTTATTAAAATTTAATGAATAGAAAAAAGAATTTGATTGTGATATTTTGAAATTTATGATTATTATAATTATGAAAAATATTATGTCCAAAAAAAGTTGATATTATAATATAAATGGATTTGAATCTACAAAAATTCAAAAAAGAAGTTTTTTCTAAATAATAATAATGAATTTATAAAGGAAATTAAAGGATTAAAATTTAAATTTTTAAAATTTAATTTTTCTCAATAAATACTTTATAATATACTATTACTTTTTCCTTAAAATAATGATATATTTTTTTAATAATATATATTTTTATAATTTACTTTTTAAAATAAATATAAATTTAAAATAAAAATAATTTTGTTTGTATTTAATTTAAATCATCTAATTGAGTTTTCACAACTTTTATAATATTTTCAGTTAACTTATTTTGTTTTTCATTTTCCATTTTAAATATAATTTTCTTAATTTCATGAGAAGTTAATTGCTCTTTATTTTCAGCAATTTTATTCATATAATTTTGTAGTTCATCACATGTCAAACAAATATTTTCAAATAATATTAATTGTTTTTCAGAAAATAATACTTTTTTTAATCTTATTATATCAATAATTGTATTTATATAAATTGAAGTATCAAATAAATCTTGAATCAATTTTATTTTTTTTAATGCATTTTCTATATCTTTATATTTAGATTTATCACTATCAATACTCATTAAAACATTACACCAAAAATTTTTCATTAAATTTAAATCTATTTTATCTTCCGTATTATTATTATTATTATCATTTTTTTTATCCATTGATTCAGATGTTTGATTTATAATCATTTTTTCATTAATATTCCTTTGAGTATGTTCAATAATATTTTTTAATTCTGATTTAGTACTTTTTTTTGGTTTTAATTTAGAATTAACATATAAATAATTATCTTGATTATAATTAGATTCATCATCATAAGAATTTGAATCAAATTGAGGAGTACTTTTAGAAGATTTTGAATTTATTATCATATTATTTCTATCTGTGATTTTTGGAGGATTACTCACATTTAAATATCTCTTATTTTTCAATAGTGTTGAATTATTTTTAATATATAATCTATTTCTTAAAATAAAATTAAACATATAAAATTCTTTTGAAAAAGAAGCA
>JAEEGK010011727.1_pt1 | contig 19977 bp, 18 predicted proteins | sample 8958771 | NCBI WGS metagenome assembly JAEEGK01 (sample SAMN16246547, study PRJNA631951) | gut metagenome | biome: gut microbiome; feature: rumen; material: SC-attached | host: Bos | place: Iran: Karaj | collected 2018-10
CAGCATCATGATAAACAAAACAATTCTTTTCATCATTTTTTTGCAAAGTTACTTTTTTTATTTATACTGAACAAATAATTTCAGATTTTTTCTGCGTTTTATTAGATAATCGTCAATTCGATCCTGTTACGTGACAGGGGACTGTCCCTTGTCACAACGTGAGAATAGTAAAAGCTGCTGTCTTTATCTCTAATGTCTTCGGGTGCAAAGGTAGTGCAAATCGAGCGAAATACCAAACAAATCGAAATTTATTTGTATTTCCGAGATGCAGCCTACTTTCGAGGCGAAGCCTCAAAGTTACTCCAATTCTTTGAAACACCCAAATGTTTTGCTAATATTCTTATGGACTCATACCAATTATATTCATTTTTTACTTTACAATGTACTTCCGCCCGTTTTGGATAAAGACGCCTTTCTGAGCTGATTGCTGCATCTTGCGGCCATACAAATCGTAGACAGTAGTAACAATCGGTAATTTCACATTATTTATGGACTTAATACCGTCAGTTCCTCCTTTTTCCGGCCAGACATCATATAGCACCTCTCCGTTACGCTCAAAATAAACAAGCATTGAACGATAGTGACGATCTCTCCAATTCCATGTTGAAGCAAAATACGGGTTTGGTGGTCCGAATAAACACTCGCCGTCTTTCCATTCCGTAATGCCTATTCCTTGAATGATACGACCGCCATTCGTGTTACCATTCCTTGGGTATTGACTGTCTTCAGGCGCTTTGCCATCCAAATCCGCGTACTTCAGTGGCTTTACACCTCCGAAGTATCCTTCCTTGATTTCGTCTATGACACCATAGTAGGTATGAGGAAAGGCGAAAATTGTCGTATTTGAAATAGTTATATCCCTATAATAAAGTCCTTTTCCAATGCTCCAGTCAAAGTCGTATGCCTGTCCAGGAAGTAAACAACCAGATCCAAACTCTCCATCTTGTACTTGTACCAATACTGTTACCTCGACGAGATTATCCACTTCCCGTATCAAAAGCGTAAGGGAGTCTGTCCATTCAGGGCCGTTAGTATAAACTTTTTTATAAACCCAGTCCATGTCTGGATATTCCCCCTTCACATAATACTCTATCGTCTCGTAGTTCGGAACCCATTCGTCGCCAACCTTTGAATACCAGCTGTCGTACTTCAGCGTGTCAAGCCTTATCTCCGTCCATTTTGTTCCTTCAGGGTAATACTCTTGGGCTAAAAGGACAGTCTGCATAGTCAGGAACAATAAAAACAAGACAATCTTTTTCATAAGCGTATATTTTAATAGATGATAAATGTGCTCACACGGGGATAGATCTGTAAGTAGGCCCTCTATATGAATGCAAAATTAGTGAATAATAATGGTTTCTCCAAACAAATACAAGAAATTATTGTAATAACCGATAGATTTACAGATTAATCCATCCCGTAAACAGCCAGTTGCCCATAACAAGATTGACCTCATAGTCACCAGAGAGAGTAGAAGGCAGAATAACCTCGATGTCCGTAGAGAACACGGTCGTGGTGTAGACTACGTCACCATCCTCATCCTTAATAATAAGGGTATAGTCTGGATGACCGACAGCGAAGGTGAGCGTGTAGTCCTCAATGTAGACTAATGGCACCTCAATGGGAGACCTTGTGTTCCCGTGTCCAATGGGTTTGTTGTCTTCATAATGGACTGTGAATGAAACAACTTCACGTGACATTACATTTGTGCTCATTAACAAAATGAACAAACTTGAAATAAGTAATTTCTTCATAATTATTGCGTTTTAATTTTAATCGCTGCAAAATTATGAAGAGTTCAAATGCTGACAATGAAAAATGACGAATAAGACTTTAGCTAAATTTTAGTTTTTGCTAAAAGTCCCTCATAATAAATGGATTACAAAAAAGTTTCAAAAACGTGCTTTAGTACAATTCGTGAAGAATTTCTATTAATTCTGCTACTCCTCCCTTGTCTTTCTTAAAAACATCATGAAGGAGTTTGGAGCAGATTTGTGATACTCTGCCTTGGGTTATGTCCACCATATTGCTTACTTCCTTTGACTTAAAACCCAAACGGAACAACATACAAACATCGAAGTCCTTCATGTTGATTTTATATTGTTTGGATATGAGCAAATTATTAAACTCTGGCAGAGCCTCAAGTACTAACTTACGACAATCTCGTAGCTCCTGAACAGTAAGCTTCTGTCCAAACTGTTTTTTCTGCAAACACTGATAAATTGCAGATTCTTTAATGTGTTTTTCTTTAGCTGCATGGTCTTGCAATGATATCTTTTGCTGCTCTTGGAGTTTCAAACTTTGCGCTTCAAGTAGTTCTTCTTTTTTAGCGATTAGTTCTTCGTATTCTTCGGCATGAACTCTAAGTTGAAGGACTTCGGTTTGAGTTTGTTCCAATTCCTCAAGGTTTCGGATATACTGTGCTTGTCTCTTTTTCTTTTCCTCGTACATGGTGTAAATAATACGGGAAGCTACTATTACAATCAGAACCAGCAATGCGATGGTAAACTGGCGCTTTGACTTCTCGTCAGAAGCTCTTTCTTTTTCCTGTTGGGCGATTTTCTGATGACGTGTGTAGTCATACATCGCCTGCATGCGCTCGATCTCTTTCGCCGTTCGTTGTGCATACAAAGAATCAAGCATATCATAGGCATAGATGGCATATTTAGTAGACGAATCTGGACGATGAAGCTTTTGATAAAGTAGTTTCAGACCGTTCGCTGCCGCATTTTGATTGTTATAGTCCTTACCGTCATGTAATTCCTTATAAAAGTAATAGTCAGCAGAATCTAATTTGTTTGTATATAGATAGTATAGACCTTTCATCTTGTAATAAATCTCACGACCTGTTTCTATGTTGCCATTCGAATCGAAACGTCCAGACAGAGACTCATACATATCTATATAATGTTTCGCTTTATCATATTGGTTCATATCAATAAGGGGGCGGATAATTGCTCCCATGGTGATAGCTGCATCGGAAGGATAGCCCAGTTCATTATACTTTTGGGCATCATCTTCGATAACCGCTATGGCAGACATAGTATCTTTTAATTCCAAATATGCGAAACCTTCTTGCTCGTAGCTTGCTAGTGCAACCATTGTATCTTTTGCCTGCCATGCATATTTTGTGGATTTCTTTTGGCACTCCAATTGTTGCCTGTATAATCCTTGGGAATAAAACACGTCTGCCATTTGTCCATACACTTTGCTTAACTGGCTATAGTCGCAGTCAGCAGCGGTGGTGTCTGCACAGTCGGCAGCATCCTGATAGCATTGGAGGGCCATAGGTGCCTCGCCATGGTCGTAGTAAGCAAGGCCAAGGAGGTAGTGGGCCAGCAGGCGGTCGTTGGGCGTGCCGTGGTCATCGAAGAACTCGACATAAGGCTGCACCTCGTTGACGGTGAAGGGCTGCCCCGATCGGTTGCGCCCGTTGATGCTGTCGAGAGCAGCACGCATACGAGCCCGGTCGCCTGCCGTAGTGCATCCCGTCAGCACTGCCAATACGACAAAAAAACATACCATCAGCTGTTTCATGGCTGCAAAGGTACGAATAAACCGGCGAAATACCAAATTATTGAGTTGCGAGGTAATCAATAATTTCAAATGTTAATGTTCCCTAACAATGACGGTCCTTTGTTTTACTTTTCCGCTCTGGCAGCGTCAAAAGTCAGGAAACGTTTAACCAATACATGATTTATTATAACTATTTATGAAAAAAATGATTCTTTCATTGTTGGCACTCTCAAGTTTGACAGTGTCAGCCCAGTTCGGTGCTCCCAGACAGAATCCGACAGTTCCCTCAGTCACTGAAAACGTGGTAGAAGACTTCAAGCCTGCCTCCTCGAATCAGGACAACAAGCAGTACCCGATGGTCAACTCACAGCGCATGGTGCGTGCCCAGATTTCAGCTCCTAACGCTACGGCTGTAGGTCTCGACATCGCCGGTAAGATTTACCAGATGACCAAGGACGAGAATGGTGTGTGGACGGGTACTTCGGAGCCTCAGGACGAAGGTTTCCACTACTATCAGCTGAACATCGACGGTGCTTCTGTGCCTGATCCAGGTAGCCTTTACTATTATGGTGCCAGCCGTTGGGGCAGTGGTATCGAGATTCCTTCTGCCGACCAGGATTTCTGGCAGGTGAAGAACGTGCCGCAGGGCTCTATGGGCGAGGTCTTCTACTGGTCAACCTACACCGAGAAGATGCGCCGCTGCCACGTCTATCTGCCTGCCGAGTACTTTACCAACCCCACCAAGAAGTTTCCCGTTCTGTATCTGCAGCACGGTATGGGTGAGAACGAGTACGGATGGGCCGAGCAGGGTCACACCGCTCAGATTATGGATAACCTGATAGCCGAGGGCAAAGCTGTGCCTTGCATCATCGTGATGGATAACGGCTTGAACACACAACGTCCTGGCGAGCAGGGTGGTTTCGGTGGCTTCGGAGGTCGCCGTCCGCAGGGTGGCCAGCGTCCGCAGGGTATGCCTCAGGGTCAGCGTCCTCAGGGCGGACCCCGTCGTGGTGGCTTCGGTGGTTTCTCTGAAGGTTTCAAGAATGTGCTGTTCAATGATATCATCCCAATGGTCGAGAAGAACTACCGCGTGATTGCCGATGCCAAGCACCGTGCATACGCCGGTCTGTCGATGGGCGGCATGCAGGCCCGTGAGATTACGCTGGCCAATCCCGACAAGTTTGCATACGTCGGTTCATTCAGCAGCGGTGCATGGAATGTTGACCAGGTTAAGAATTCCGATGGTTTCGCCAAGAAGGTTAAGCTGCTCTTCATGAGCGGTGGCGGCAAGGAGAACATGGGATGTGTTGAAGCAGCCAAGAATATCAAGGAACAGCTCGGCATGAATGCCGTCGGCTACGAATCTCCTGGCACAGCCCACGAGTGGCACACCTGGCGCCGCAGCCTCTACCAGTTTGCACAACTAATGTTCAAATAATCATCAATTTAAACCGTTTATTTTAAGGAAAGATGCAGGCGCCAAGTCCTGCATCTTTTTCTTTTAGCGGTATCATAAAACACTGCAAGGATATAACAAATATGAAGGTGTGCAATATTGCACACCTTCATCATATAAACTTAGCTAAAATTCAATATTAATGCTATCTTATTTCAGCTCAGCGAGGTACTTAATGGTGCGAACCATCTGAGAAGTGTAAGAGTTCTCATTGTCGTACCAAGAAACAACCTGAACCTGATAGGTATCGTCGTCGATCTTGCTAACCATAGTCTGAGTAGCGTCGAACAGTGAACCGAACTTCATACCGATGATGTCAGAAGAAACGATCTGATCCTCAGTGTAACCGAAGCTCTCGGTCTGAGCAGCCTTCATAGCAGCGTTGATACCTTCCTTAGTGATGTCCTTACCCTTAACAACGGCAACCAGGATAGTGGTAGAACCGGTGGGAGTTGGAACGCGCTGTGCAGAACCAATCAGCTTACCGTTCAGCTCGGGGATAACCAGACCGATGGCCTTGGCAGCACCTGTTGAGTTAGGAACGATGTTCTGTGCACCAGCACGGCTACGACGGAGGTCACCCTTGCGCTGAGGACCGTCGAGAATCATCTGGTCGCCAGTGTAAGCGTGGATGGTTGACATGATACCGCTAACGATAGGAGCATAACCATTCAGAGCAGCAGCCATAGGAGCCAAGCAGTTGGTTGTGCAAGAAGCAGCTGAGATAACGGTGTCAGCAGGAGTCAGAGTCTTGTGGTTTACATTGTAAACGATAGTGGGCAGATCGTTACCAGCAGGAGCAGAGATAACAACCTTCTTGGCACCAGCTGTCAGGTGGGCAGAAGCCTTCTCCTTAGAGGTGTAGAAACCTGTGCACTCCAGAACTACGTCAACACCCAGCTTGCCCCAAGGCAGCTCAGCAGCGTTAGGCATAGCATAGATTGTGATCTCCTTACCGTCAACGATAATAGAGTTGTCGGTAGCCTCTACAGTGTGCTTACCCTCACCGAACTTGCCAGCGAAACCACCCTGAGCGGTGTCGTACTTCAGCAGGTGAGCAAGCATCTTGGGGCTTGTCAAGTCGTTGATTGCTACTACTTCATAACCTTCAGCCTCGAACATCTGACGGAAAGCGAGGCGACCGATACGGCCAAAACCGTTAATTGCAACTTTTGTCATTTTACCTAATTTTTTATTTAAAGGGTTATTAAAATTCCTATTGAAAAGTCAAAAAATCATGTTATAAAACTACTTTTTTCTGTTTTCGGGCACAAAGTTACAAATTATTTTCTAAATTTGCATCCGAAATCAGTCTTAATTTAAGTGAAAAGTGAAACACAGAAAGTGAAAAATGAGCTAAATCAAGAATCAGAGGCTGAGATTGCAAAACGCAGATAGCAATTTGCAGAACATAAAAATGAAAGATTAAACATTAAACATTCATATTATACTATTTAAAAATTAAACGTTATGGGATTTATTAAAGAGTTCAAGGAGTTTGCCATGAAAGGCAACGTAATGGACATGGCAGTCGGTGTCATCATCGGCGGTGCCTTCGGTAAGATTGTGACTAGTTTGGTAAATGACATGCTGATGCCTATTATCAGTCTTTGTACTGGTGGTATCGATTTCACCAACCTCTTCGTCAACCTGTCGGACGACGTGAAGTACAAGACATTGGCCGAGGCTCAGGAGGCTGGCGCATCGGTATTTGCCTACGGTACGTTCATTCAGAACATCATCGACTTCATCATCATCGCCTTCTGTATCTTCCTGATGATTAAGGCCATGAACAAGATGAAGAAAAAGGAAGAACCCGCTCCTGAGGCTCCAAAGGGTCCCACGCAGGAAGAACTGCTGGCTGAGATTCGCGACTTGCTGAAAACGAAGTAAATCAAGAAAATTACAGCTAATATGTATTAAGGTGGCAATTTGTTTTGCCACCTTATATTTTTTGTATAACTTTGCAAACGAAAATCGAATTTTAGGATAATAGATGGAAAAGACATTAGATTTCAAGCCGAAATTCTTATCGGCCATCAAACATTACGACAAGAAGACGTTCACAGCGGACCTGATGGCTGGCGTCATTGTGGGCATCGTAGCCCTGCCATTGGCTATTGCCTTTGGTATTGCCAGTGGTGTGTCGCCCGAGAAGGGTATCATCACCGCTATTGTAGCCGGACTGGCCATCTCGCTGTTCGGTGGTTCAAAGGTACAGATTGGCGGACCTACCGGTGCCTTCATCGTCATCGTAGCCGGCATCATTGGCCAGTACGGCATCACGGGTCTGACCATAGCGACGCTGATGGCAGGCGTATTCCTCATACTGTTAGGCGTGCTGCGTTTAGGTACGATTATCAAGTACATCCCCTACCCCATAGTAGTGGGATTCACCTCTGGTATTGCCGTTACCATCTTTACCACCCAGGTCAAAGACCTGCTGGGTATGGAGATGAGCAACGTGCCTACCGACTTCATCGAGAAATGGGGGGCCTACTTATATAATATAGGTAATATAGACTTGTGGAGCGCCATCGTAGGCATTGGCAGCGTAGCCATCATCGCTTCGTGGCCGATGCTGGCACGTTTCTTCCACCTGTCACCGTTCAAGGCACTGCCGGGCTCGCTGGTGGCCATCGTCGTTATGACCATAGCCGCCTTGCTGCTGAAGCAGTATGCCGGCATTACCAGTATAGAGACCATCGGCGACCGCTTCAGCATCTCGTCGCAGTTACCGGGTGCCGTTGTGCCCGAACTGACATGGGAGACTATCAAGGGCTTGGTTGGTCCTGCCGTCACCATTGCCGTGCTGGGAGCCATCGAGTCGCTGCTCTCGGCTACTGTGGCCGATGGTGTCATTGGCGACCATCACAACTCCAATACCGAGCTCATCGGACAGGGCATTGCCAACATCGTATCGCCTATCTTCGGCGGTATTCCCGCCACTGGTGCCATTGCCCGCACCATGACCAACATCAATAACGGCGGACGCACACCTGTTGCAGGCATCATCCATGCCGTGGTTCTGCTGCTCATCTTCCTGTTCCTCATGCCTTTGGCACAGTATATTCCGATGGCCTGTCTGGCTGGTGTACTGGTTGTCGTAGCTTACGGCATGAGCGGTTGGCGTTCGTTCCTGGCTATGGCGCGTCGCAATCCGAAGAGCGACGTCACCGTACTGCTGCTGACATTCTTCCTGACCATCATCTTCGACCTGACCGTCGCCATTGAGTTCGGACTGGTTTGCGCCTGTCTGCTCTTTATGCGCCGTATGGCTGAGATCACTGAGGTTCATGCCGTGCTGAACGAGATAGACCTCAACGAGGATGCCGACATGGAGCGAGGCAACTTGGAGCACCTGACCATCCCCGAAGGTGTAGAGGTCTACGAAATCAACGGTCCCTACTTCTTCGGTGCCGGTACGCGTTTCGAGGACATTATGGCCCGTTACGGCAGTCATCCCAAGGTGCGCATCATTCGTATGCGTAAGGTACCATTTATCGACTCTACGGGACTGCACAACCTTGAGAACATGTGCCGCATGAGTCAGAAGGAGGGCATCACCGTCGTCCTCTCAGGCGTCAATCCAAGGGTTGAAGCCGTATTGAAGCGCAACAACTTCCAGATATTGCTGGGCGAGGAGAACATCTGCAATCATATAGACCTTGCACTGGCTCGTGCCCGCGAAATCGTAGCATAACAATATAAGACCATAATAGAACTTAAAATCATAAAAACGATGAAGAAAACAGTAGTAATGATGGTTTGCCTGCTGACGGCAACCATTGCTTTCAGTGACAATCACTGGGTAGGCACCTGGGGCACAGCTCCACAATTGGTAGAGAACAACAACAATCCTCCATCGCCAGGATTAGGTAACAACTCACTGCGCCAGATTGTGCAGGTTTCTATCGGTGGCGAGAAGGTACGTCTGAAGCTGACCAACGAGTTCAGCACGGGCAGCACGGAGATCAAAGCCGTCGAACTGGCTTACGCCAAGACAGCAGGCAGCAGCAGCGAGATTGACGAGTCATCGACCGTCAGTCTGACCTTCAACGGTAAGGCTGGTGTCACTATGCAAGCTAAAGGCAAGGCCGTATCGGATCCCGTCAACTTCAAACTGAACGGTCGTCAGAACGTGGCCATCACCATTCACTATGGCTCTGCATCGTCGACAAGTGTCAGCGGCCATCCCGGTTCGCGCACCACATCGTATCTGAAGTCTGGCAACACCACCGACTTCAGCAACGCTACGAAGACCGACCATTGGTACAACATTCTGGCATTAGAGGTGGAAGCACCCGAGACTGCTGGTGCTGTGGCCATTTTAGGCAACTCGATTACTGACGGACGCGGCTCAACCACCAACGAACAGAACCGTTGGGCTGACGTGCTCTCACGCCGTCTGTTGGCCAACGAGCCGACCAGTCAGGTAGGCGTGCTTAATATGGGTATTGGTGGCAACTGCGTACTGGGCGGCGGCTTAGGTCCTGCTGCTGTGCAACGCTATCAGCGCGACCTGTTAGGTCAGGAGGGCGTACGTTGGATTATCCTGTTCGAAGCCGTCAACGACCTGGGCTATACCGGCAATGGTGTGCAGACAGCCAAGCAGATTATTGAGGTCTATAAGCAGATTATCCGCGAGGCTCACCAGAAGGGCATCTACGTCTTCGGTGGCACCGTCACTCCGTTCAAGAACAGCAGCTATGGATCGGATGACCACGAGAAAGGACGTGCCACCATCAACCAATGGATTCGCACCACAAAGATGCTGGACGGCGTTGTAGATTTCGACAAAGCCGTACGTAATCCGCAGGACACCGCTGCCATGCAGTCGCAGTTCCTCTTTGAGAACGACTGGCTGCACCTGAATGCCAAAGGCTACGAGACCATGGGCGGCTGCATAGACCTGAACCTGTTTACTAAGACGGATCCCGTATCTGACGCTGAAGACCCCGAAGAGCCCTACGATGACAATGCTCTGTGGATAGAGGCAGAAGACCTGCGCACCAACAGCGTGGGAAAGGCGTTCCAAGTGGTAGAAGACGCACAGGCATCGAACGGGAAATACCTGAAAACGGTGACGCAGACCGTTCCTGCACCGACCGACAGCATCTACATGCTGGCTGCCAACTTTACGGTAAAGGCCAATGCCACCTATTATATTTATGCGCGCGTGTTGTGCCCCACATGGGACGATGACAGTTACTTCTTCAGCATTGACAAACCCTTGGGCGGCGACTTTGCAAACGGCTTACAGACGGCATCGTGGGAATGGAAGGAGATATGCCACGCCAGTCTTCAGGCAGGCCAGCACAAACTGGTGATTGGCGGACGTGAGGACGGAGCCTGCATGGACAAGCTCTGCATCACCGTCAACCCTGAGGCTCCGTCGGGCATGGGTGGCAGAACGACAGCTGTCGAAACACTTCACGCCGCACGCCAGGCTGCTACCACTGACTTCTATTCGCTCAGCGGCATGCGCCTGACAGCCCAGCAAGCACAAGGTCCCTACATCGCCGTCAGCCGTGCTGAAGACGGTGCCGTCATCTCACGAAAAGTTGTGATTAAGAATTAAGCGTTGCTCACGCTATTACAACATTTCCTTTAATTCTTCCTTGGTGAACACCACCGAGACGATTTTATTGGACTGTCTGCCAACGAAGGTTACCATTAAGTTGTAACCTTCGTTTGGTATACAGCGCCATGCAGTTTGTCGGTCTATCGGCATTGACTCTATCAGTTCGCGAGCCTGCTTCTTCAACTTCTCCTTGTCGTCCAGGTTGAAACCAATGTCAGGAACGCTGAAGTTCAGCAGTATGCAGTTTCCCTGAGAACCCATGCCCAATTCTTCCACACTTGTAGTGTTATAGTCGGACATGTGGGCATTGTAGTCTTTCAGCACCTCCAACACCTGACCCTTAGGCGGCTCGTAGGTCGATGGAAAACCGTCATCCGACGCCGTCTTTTGCGCTACAGTGTCCACCTTCGTTTCCGTTGCAGGCGCTTGTTCCTTAACGGTCACTACTGTATCCACTTGCTCTGACGGCGCATCACTCGCCCTACCTTTGCACGACAGCACCGCTATCGCCAAGGCCGATATCCCAATATAATTCTTTATTCCCATTCAATGAAGGGGGAAACGGTGTATATTAACTGATTCTCAGGTACTTGTCTTGTACTTATTCTCTGTGAGTGGTCGGATTTGGTGGTCATATTTTTCTTTTTATTACACATTGACTATCAACCATTTATGAGCAGTTTGCTCATTATAAATGAATTGAATTTTAATTTCACTATCTGTTTTTAGAGTAACAAAGTTAAGAATTATACACCTTATAATAATAATGGCAGGCCAATATTTAAGATTTTTTAAGACTACAAGACCATCAAAACGTGTAATTTCTTCCCAAATTGAACTAAAGCAAGAAAACAAAGCGTAACTTTTCATTGACGTACAGTTAGAATGAAATGCAAGCTGTAAATCACACATTATTCCTTAGAAACGCCCTCGGAAATAATCCCATGATAAGTTAATCATGTTAAAATACTATGTTTTTGAACGTCCCAATAAAGATAATGCTTACATTTTGAATGATTACCAATAATATTATGTACCTTTGCACCAAATTTAAACATATACGCTTATGACATAGAAGAAATAAAAGACATATAGACTTAGAAGCGTTAGCTTTCTATTCTTGTTATTGGATAATTGGGGAATTAGACGATATGCACAAGGATGAAGTTAATCGCTCACGTTTCGGCGTGGGCTTTTACTCATTTAAGTGCATAAGGTTATCCCCAATACCTCCAATAACGTAGATGAAGTAATTAGTCCACGTTTTCTTTTTCTGTCTCCTCCTCAAACCTTTGGACTAACCGATTTAATAACAAGTAAAAAGGCAAAAAAAACTATGGTAAATTTTACACATAAATTATTATTGGCAACAATAGGGTTGTTATGTAGCTTGTCTATCTCGGCTTATGATTTTGAGGTGGATGGCTACAGATACAACATTCTATCGGTAGCAGATTTAACGGTAGAAGTAGTCGGTACTCCTATTGGACGTATTGAAACAAATAAGGTATTGGGCATTAAGACTACAGAAGAAATAACACTCCCATCAAATGTACAATATAGTAACAAATCATTCAGGGTAACAAAAATAGGAAAAAGTGCCCTTGAAAATGCAGATGTAAAATCTGTAATAGTTCCTGAAGGAATAGAAACAATAGGAGAACGTGTATTTTATCTGTGTGAAAACCTTGAATCAATAACCATACCATCGACATTATCATCCGTTGAAGGAATGGCTTTCGGAAACTGCTCAAAAATCAAGAAGGTGTATATTTCAGACCTTGCATCATGGTGTAACATTAGCTTCAATAGTTATTGGGGCTACGACAACTCAAATCCTTTGGTGAAAGCCAACGACCTTTACCTAAACAATGAATTGATAGAAGAATGTGTAATTCCTGAGACTGTAACGGAAATAAAAGGTGGTGTATTTGCAGGCGCAAGTTTCCATTCGCTTTCAATTCCCAACACAGTAAACACCATTGGGAAAAGTGCTTTCGGAGGCTCAGGCATCTTGTATTTAGAACTTCCAACATCTATAAAAAAGATACCTGATGAAGCTTTTAGTTATTGTGTGAAACTGCAAACGGTTGTGCTACCTAACTCTATTACAGAGATTGGACAAAAGACTTTTCAGAACTGTACAAGCTTGAAAACAGTATATCTGCCAAACAATCTTTCAGGTATAGGGAAGCGGGCTTTTGCTAATTGCAATGCCATTGAAGATGTATATTGTTCCCGTACATATCCCCCCCAAATGAATGATGATAGTTTCGGCAACATGACATATCTAAACGCAACACTCCACGTTCCACAAGGTAAAGGTGAACTGTACGGAAGTGCAGACGGTTGGAAAAATTTCCTAACAATTTTAGAGGACTATTCTTCTGCTGTTGAAGAAATACACTCAAACCGTAATACACCAACGGCCATTATCTCATTAGGTGGTTATGTCATTGAAAACCCTCAAAACGGAATAAACATTATCAGGTATTCTGACGGAACAACAAAGATGGTTATAATAAAATAAACTACTAACAATGCAATATGAAAGCAAAAGCATTTTTCCTATTAACAATAGCTGTTTTGTCATTTGCTGCAATAACTCTGTCATCATGCTGCAAAGATGATGAGGACGGTTTCAACTTGTCAAAGGGCAACTTGTCGGGCGTGTGGTTAAAGGAGGCAGGTAATGGTATGGCATGGGGCTATATCTTTTCTGCAACCATGTGTGAAGGGGAATACACGTTCTCTGACCATCAAGATAGTGGGCATAGCAAACACGCAGTCGGTAAATGGTACTACAATAATGTTATCTACGTTGCTAACCCCTACTTTGTGGATGGGGATAAGGTCTATGTAAACAACAAACTGACATTCACTATTGCTGATGGGAAATTAGTTAGTATAGATGATTATGTTTATGAAAGGCAATAGCCATCAAAAACTTCACACAAAAATGGAAAAGGTCAAATTATTCTGCATCTTATTAGTTCTATCGTTGATTATCCCGTCTCTTTCATCATGTGGCAATGATGATGAAGATGGAATGAGCGTAGGAGGTATAAATCTTGTAGGCACATGGGCTTTAATACATGAAAACGGCAATAAGATAGATTCGTATGTGCAGTACCATGTAAAAGCAGATGGTGTTGTTTCAAGAACAAGAATTATTTGTCAATATGAGGATGGGTATTTGAAAACAACCACTCCACAGCAATATATTGACAGTAGCATAGAAGAGGCAAAACAGTATCAATGTTCCTTTAGAGGGAATAGTATCTTCTATGAGGATTGGGAGGTAGCTAAAATTACTGTAATTGACCATGAGACGGTTAATTTGGTTAGTACCAAAGTTGGAGGTGGAACGCTGAAAAGAGTTCATAGTATTATCAGCATTGACAATAATCCATATAACAGTGATAATCCCGATGATTCGGATGACAATCCCACTCAAACGGGAGAAGTAAACCTTGGATTTATTGGAAATAACGGCCAAGCCTACTACTTTAGAGGTGCGTTCATTGCATTTGAAAATACAACCCGTGGCGTTACTCTTGAAAGACTGAACCTTCTTAGGGTGTCCGATTCGGGTAATATCACTATGGATGAAATAGAAGGAACCTTTGACAACGGCATTCTTAAAACAACGTGTAGAGAAGATTTTCAGTCAGCACCTTTGTGGAAAGTATCTTATAAAGATGAAAACGGCTATTTGTATGACAATTTAGGTCGGCACGTTTTAGATGTTCAGTGCATTGACGACAATACCTTCTACATGCAAATCCCTTACGGTCGTTCTTATGAGTTAAAGAAGGTGGCTGAGGTATATTGGGAGTATGATTTTGGAAATAGCGGCTATACTCCCGATGCACCTCTCTCTGTCGGAGAAGCGATTGCCAAATGTAAAGAGTTTGGTAGTACAGCTTCAGAGAGTAGTTTCTATGTGAAAGGCATTATCAGTTCCATCAATGAAGTTTCATTGTCCTATGGAAATGCCACCTTCAACATATCTGATAATGGCAAAGACACCTCAGAAAGTGTAGTAACAGCATACCATGCTCGCGCCCTCGGCAATAAAAAGTTTGAATCGGAAGACCAAATTAAGATTGGTGATGTGGTGATAATGTATGGTCAACTTGTAAATTACAGAGACAATACACCTGAAATAATACAAGGGTATATCTTTTCACTGAATGGCCAAAGCGATGGAACTCCTATAGATTTTGGAACAGGCGGTGATGGAACAACAAGGTAACTGTGAGGGGATGTATCAACTTAGGTACATCCCTACTTTTTCTTGAACACAAAGAAATAGCTATGATGTTTTCGGGCAAAGTGCTGTTGCATCCCTTTATGTAGCGGCCTTTTGTTCGCTATCAGTATGAATTTGTCTTTCAACTCAAATCCTTTATCCTGTGCAACCTGTGTAACAAAATCACTAACCCAAAGCTGTTTCAAAGCGTATGATACATCCATTGTCTTCATTACAAGGAAACCTCCCCTCCTGAGTTTATGATAAGCCAACTCAACCATTTCCTTATTGGTAGCAAATAGTTCATCCTCAGAGCCAAAGGATGTAAACCTTTCAGTGATTTTCCCTCCATATCCTCGCACAAGAAAAGGTAAATCCACAACACAGCTACTAAGAGTACCATCGGGCAAGGATAACGCCTCTGTAAGCGGCTTAACACCTTCCATTTGAGGGTACTTGTCAAACTTTAAGTCGGGCTTTTTAATCCTGTGCCAAAACACACCCGTACTGAATGTGAAATCAGCCTCGTAATGGTCACTCTTTATGTAGAGTTGAAGGATGTTGTTCAATATCTCAGTTTGACTTGCAGAAACGCTCTTTATGACGTTGTTACTCTTTCCAAGGTCAAACGCAGAATACTTGTCGGATGATGCTACAAAAGGAAAGTCCACCATCTTCATGTATTTTTTAACGGTGTTGAGAGCATACCCAGATAAACTCTGAATTTGTGAGGCCGTATAATCGGGGTGTTGCTCTTGCAGCCCTTTTATGGTCGTAAAAACCTTCAACTTTTCATCATACCGTCTATCTATGCCGTTAGATTTTATATACAGTCGGACAGTTGCAATAGAAACGCCATTGTTCTTAGCGTTTTGAGCAATCGTCTGGGAGGGGTTGTAAACAATCTCTTTCATATTTTGCCTCTTTGTCTGCAAAGGTATGTAAAACCTGCCAATCCTCCAAATTTGGCGCGTCAAAATCAACCATTTTTAACTGTCAAATATTGATAATGGTTTTTATTGAAAAATGACAGACCCTAAAATACTCAGTTGAGTACCTGAAACCCCTGTATAAAAGGGAATCAAACCTGTTTGCCCGTAAATAGCCAACCACATCCCCCAAAAATTGATCAATTAAAACGCATCTCCCAGCGTGTTCTCTGTTTTAGCCCCTTCTGACATTTTCTTATTAAGAAATTCTGATACCTTGTTTTTCCCTATCTTGTAGCCCATATCCTTCAATGCCTTTAGGTTTGCGTTTCTTGACAAAGTAACATCTATCTTATCGTAAATCTCAGCGTAATCCCTATCCGTGTTTCGAGCCACGACTTCCCCTGCTTTTTTTCGCTCATTATACAGGGTCATTCTACAGGGCTTGCCGCCGTATTGTTGCTTGATTAGGGATATTTGGTGCATATAATCCCCTATGTTCTTATATGTGCCTCTTTTAAGTATGATTCCGCTTTTGGGTGCTTTTGCCTTGGCATTTTTGATTGTCTCTGAATCCTCATATATATTGGCTTTATAGGCATTGGTGGTCTGTCTAATGAGGTCGGCAATGGTAATAGTGTTGTTGGTGTTGTCAATGAACCTGTGAAAGTCTATCACCATTGAATAAAACAGTGTGTCAATGTCTATGTCGGGGCATATACAACGCCTTACTAATGCTTGCTTAAACAGCCAATTCTTTCTGCCCTCACCATCTTTGAGCTTCTTTGCTCTGTAATCTACGCGGACATAATCAGCATCAATGAATTGGTATCTATAATCAACCCAATCTTGCTTCTCTGTACGGTAATAGTAAGGGTACTTATTCCGATATATATGCCAAAACCATTCATAGGATTGGCTTGCAGCATCCCTAATAAGGCTTTCATTGATAGGGGTGGCTTCTTGTACAAACTTAGATACAACGTATTGGTTGTTTTTTTCACTTACTATATTTGTACACAGAGCCACCTTTTTGCAGCCTATATCATTGCGGATGTCATTTACTTGATCAATGGAAAGAAAAGAAGAAAAGGAAAACACCTTGTTATACAGCTTACCATTGAAATGCTCCCCTGCTTTATTAGTGCCGTGCATCAACTGATAGGCCAACCTACCACAATTATCTGTAACATCAATGCCTAATCTTGATACAATGACTTTATATAAAGTCTCGTACAACTCATAGGAATATATAGGCTCATCAAAGACGTAAAGTAGCCTGTACCTGTTACCGTCAATAACGTGGTTAAATGTGGTGTACATCAATGTCGGAAGAACAGAAGAAATGACAGCCTTCAACTCTATCCAACAATAATCACAGTGGTCTAAATCAACAGAAACGATGTTCGTCTGCTGAAACCTCCCTTTTTTATCAAACCCTTTGGAAATCTTGTAACAGCCCTCAATGCCAAAACAGCATTGTATTGAATGGCCGTTGATTAGCTTGTCGTATAATTCAGGAACGGTAATATCCTGCTCAACAAATTCAATACTGGAATAGTCCTTTTTCGTAGGCTTACTATCAAAGCCTTTTACAGATGTACTCACGTACATGTTCAAAGAGATTATATCTTACTTGTTATTTTAATGAAGGTAAAAAACACAAACCCTCCATATCCTGCTTGTTGGCAATTTATAAACGCTTTTTCAAAAAAAGAGAGACCTTGAAGGTAACAAGCAAGATTAGAAAATCCCCCAAGGTCTCAAAAAAGTGTTTTCTACAATAAATATACAAAAAAGATTTTTAATGTCAAGAATAGTTGGCTTAATTCCCCCATACCCATTTTTCCTACGGATAATCAGAATACCGCTCCCTGTGCCTCGCTACATAAAATTTGGCTACAGGTGGATGATGACCATCGTCCTGACGGGACAGTTTGCAAACCATTGAGTTTAATATAACAAAAAGCTCGAAACGGCCAAACAAAACATCCTCTTTTTTCACCAAAAGACACAAAAAAAGTGCCACTTAGTAGATGGCACTCTTAGCATGGTAAATCCCCCTGCTTTCAACCGCAAAATTCTTTCTTCACACGCTTGATGGTAGAGGTGGAACACTTGACACCTTTGGCCTTACATATTGCAAGCGTGTTGGCTACACTATATCCTTTCTTCAAACACTTAATGATGTCCTTGTATTCTTCTTTCTTCTTTTCAGCAGACTTTACACTACCAACCTTGCGCCCCATCTTCACACCCTTTTCAATGGCAAGCTTACGACCACTATTCAAGCGGAACTTGATATTTTCACGCTCTTTTTCCGCACAGAACCCAAGGCAACTGATATATATTGCCATGATACCATCCACCTCTCCCTTCTCATTCAAGATGTGCAAGTTCTCTTTCTGAAAGAACACATTGATGTGCCTATCCACACAATACTTCACTGCTTCCAACACTTCCCAAATAGCCCTACCAAAGCGGCTTAACTCTGAGCAAAGAATGATGTCGATGCTGTTACTCTCAGCATATTCAAGGCAAGCGGTTAGGACTTCTCTTTCTGCGTTCTTTTTAGCACCGCTTATCTTCTCGTTAAACATTTCAACTACCTCAATGCCATTGGCAGTAGCATAGGTTTTTAAATCGGCTATCTGACGGTCATTGTTTTGGCGGTCAGTCACGGAACTTGTACGGGTGTAAATTACTGCTTTCATAATCTAAACTTGAATGTCTTATTTCTACAGCAAAGGTAGTGAAAATAATTGAATTGGCCAAATAAATCAAAGATTATTTTGAATCATTTTTAAGGGGTGTCAGAAAACTATATTGAGATTTATTTGAACCATTTTTATTTTCGGCCCAAAATCAAATTCAGCAAGCACATACCCCTCCCTATGCACCCCCTTGGCCGTATCCTCCCTAAGAGAATCCTCCCTTGGGCTTAATGGTTATAGCCTGTGCCGTGGGACATGAATTTTTTACCTACTGAAAACAGCCATTTCAAAAGGGAAATGAAATAAGGGGTGGGGGTGTTTGTTCATGTACTACCCTAACCCTCAGAAATTTTTCCAACAATTCGAGAAAACTGTGATGATGACCTGTATCCATGATGGCGACGGGATAAAGAACATTGGATTTAATATAACAAAAATCATGGAACGGCCAAAGATTCATTGCTTAAAGTTCAGCAAAACAACCATTTTTTCGGATAATCCTGAATTTTCCATTCTGAGCTTGAAGGCGTAAATAATCCTATTGCCGCCTTTAATATAACAAAACTTCTGAGGTGGCCAAATTTTTGATTGAGTTTTAGCACACTTTTCATCCTAACAAACTATTTATAGTAAACATATTAGATAAGCTTAATGGAAAAGGACAATAAGAATCATACATTGCTTTACACGACTACGGACGGGGCTGTTATTTACCCTTCAATCAATGACAGTGAATTTCATGAAAAGATAGTCAGCAACACATATAAGGATGGGGTTGGAAGAATGGTGTTCAAAGAGGAAATAACATCTATACCAAATGGCCTGTTTGCTGATTGTCCTAATCTTCAATATGTAGAGATTCCACCATCATGCAGGGTCATACATGACCATGCTTTCGCGGGCTGTTTTAACTTGGAAGAGGTAATTTTCAATGATGGACTGCGGGCGGTGCTTGAATATGCTTTTGCTCGTACAAAACTAAGAAAGGTTGAGATACCTTCATCCTGTTTTATCATTGCCTCTTTTGCTTTCGCTGAAACACCACTAAGAATAGTGCGGCTGAACAAACCAACAGCCGCCTACAGATATATAGGCAATTTTGTGGTAAGCGTAGAGTGTCGGATTGAGGGTATTTCAAAGTATGATGATTTTTGTCTAACGTCCTTTGGTTTTAATGATGATGGATTGATTATAAATTATGAAGAAGAGAATTGACAGAAGCGTAAGTTTAGAAATTAGGCGTAAAATTTCTGAGGGGCTGAAACGGTACTACCGCACACAGTCTGAACAGAAGAAACAAGAGAGAAACGCAAAGCAAAGCGTAGCAATGAAAAGGTATTGGGATAGCATACCAAAGGCAAACAATAACGATCCAGAAACAAGCTGCAAACAAGAATGGAATTAAAGATAGACAAGTATCACCAAGTACAGTACACTACAACAGATGGGAAAATAGCAACTCCTACAATTTCATCGTGGGAGGTCGTGAATGAGGTCATTGCTAATGAATACAAGAATGGCGT
>JAEEGK010011729.1_pt1 | contig 19977 bp, 12 predicted proteins | sample 8958771 | NCBI WGS metagenome assembly JAEEGK01 (sample SAMN16246547, study PRJNA631951) | gut metagenome | biome: gut microbiome; feature: rumen; material: SC-attached | host: Bos | place: Iran: Karaj | collected 2018-10
GTAACATTTTCTGTATTAAAATCAGATAAATTCAAAGAAGATAAAGAATAACAATTAAAGAACATTCTTCTCATACTCTTTATTTTATTTGTTTGAAAATTAAACAAATTTAAAGTAGTCAATGAATAACAATCAGAGAACATATCACTCATGTTAGTTATATTATTAGTATTAAAATTAGATAAATTTAAAGAAGTTAAAGAAGAGCAAGATGAAAATATATTTGATAAATCTGTTAAAGAATCATTAAAAAGAATCTTAAATATATATTTTCCTATGTTTTCAAATTTATATTTATTATATTCAATTATTTTATCTTCTAAGTAAATTTGTTTTATATCTTCATTTTTAAATTTAATTATTTCTTGTGTTGATTTATTTATTTCATTTTTAGAAATATTTATTTCACATAATATTGAATTTATATTATTAATAAAATTCTCATAATCAAAATAATTTTCTATTTTATTTTTTTCTTTATTTATATTTATTAAATCAATATTTATTTTTGTTTTTTCTTTAATTAATTCTAAATAATACAAATAATATTTTTTGAAATTATTTTTTTCATTATCTTCATATATATATTTATTTGTTTTAATTTCTTTCATTTCATTTAAAATTTCTTCAATTTTATTTTTATATATTTTTAAATATTGTAAATTATTTTCAATATCTTTCAGAATACTATTAATTTTATTTATTTCTAAATCATTTAATCCTATTTTAGAAAATGGAATAATTTGATGTGAAGAATGTTCTTTAACACATAAATCACAAATATTACATTTACAATCAATACAATAATAAAATAAATTTTTTAAATGATATTTACATTTTATATCAAATTTTTTTATTTTTATTTAATTCTTTAAAAAAAGGATTATTAAAATATTTATTCCATTTCATTTTTTTCTCTTTATCTAACATTCCTTTAACCAAATATTTTAAATATTTATTTGAAATTGAATTTATTCTCCTTTCATAAATTATTTTATTCTCTTTTGAAGGATAATTTTTATATAACATAAAATAAATAATTTCACCTAATTTATAAATTTCTTCTGTAGATATTTTTCCTTCTTTTATCTCTATTTCTTTTAATTTTATTTGTTTTTTATTTATTATATCTAATGATAATAATATATTTGATATATTAATATCATAATATATATTATTCTCAATTAAAAATTTTAATCTTTTATTTATTTTTAAAAGTATTTCTCTTATTTCATCTTCTGAAAGATAATTTTCAATTATTTTTAAATAATCTTCTAAATTTAATTCATTATTTTTAATTATGATATAAATAAATTTATTATTTTCAATTATTTCATTATCATATTTTATATTTTCCTTCTTTAAATCAATACAATTCAAATTTTTATATTTTAATTTATCATATTCTTTTATTATTAATTCTTCATTTTTTTCTATATTCTTTACTTTATATAATTTAATATATTTATTTTCATATATTATCTTTTCTCTTAAATATTTTTTCCAAATATTAAATTCATTATTTTCAATTTCAAATGAATCATATAATTTAATTTCTTTTTTATAATTTTGTTCAATATTTAATAATGTTTTAATTGTTAATTTATTAATATCTTCTTTATTAATAATATCACAAATATTTTCTCCGAAAATAGAAGAAGGAATAATCTCATCATTCTCTATTTTTTTCATTTCTTCTTCTATTTTATATTCATACTTTTCCAAATAATTTAATTTAATTTCAATTACTTCAATTTCATTAATATTTTTAATTTCTTTAATTTCAAAACAAGAAAAAGGAAGAAAAATAACTTCTTTATCTTTAGGAAAAAAAGAAATATTCTCTACATCACAATGAGTATTTAAAATATTATTATTATTTTTTTCTAAAACAAATAAAACAGAAATTTCATTTGTATTATATTTTCTTAATGATTTTTCAGCTATTATTTTATCTTTACTAAAAGATTAAAAAGTTTTAGAAAATATTATTATTCTAGGAAGATCTTCTTTTCTTTCATTTAAACATTTTTTTATTTTTATTATTTCTTCATTTTTCATTTTACTTCCATAATATAAATTTATATTTGATGAATTAATGAATGAATTTAATTTAATTCCTTCATATATTATTTTAATAAAATTTATATATTCATTTATTTTTCCATTTAATAAATCTTTATTTAATTCATTATTAAAATCACTTTCTGAAGTATATGCTTTTATATAATATTTACATAATAATTTAATTGGAATATTTTCAAAGGATAATAGAGGATATAATAATTCACTCATTTGTTTATTGTTAGAATATTTATTATATAAAAAGTTTGTAAATTTATTAAAATCATGGAAAGGATTAATTTTAATTAATGTTCTATAATATAAAGGAAGATATAATTGATTAATTTCATTAATTTCCTCTAAAATAAATTCTTCTTTATTTTGTTTAAAAGATATTTTATTATCATTATGATTTTTTAGAATAAATTCTTTTATATCTAAAAATTCTGTTGTTATTCTATAATTATAATATGAAATTCCTTTTAATTTTTTTATGTCTTTACTTTTTTCTATAAAATCATTTTCCGAATATTCTTCTTTTAATTCTTTCTTATTCTTTTCAATAAGTTCTTTTATTGTTATATCTTTATTTTTTTGAAGAAATTTTTGAATTGAATTAGTAAAAATAATTATTTTAGGAATAATATAAATATTTTCTTCTTCTTTTTTAAATTCTTCTATAAAATCATAATACATATCATTATTTATAATTATATATGTTTCTACAAATTTTATTTCTTTTATTTTTATTATTGCATTATCTACTTCTTTAAAAGTAATAACATTAAATTCATTTATATTTTCTAATTCTTCTATATATTCTTTATTTTTCATTTTTTCTATTTCTTTATCTATCCATAATATATAACTAACCATTATATATTATATAACATTATATTTTTTATAAAATAAATATGGAAAGAAATAAAGATAATGATATTTACTTTTTAAAAATAAATTGTATTTTTTTGAATTACCATTGAATAAATGTTTTTTGATGTTTTTTATCACGTCTAAAACAAGAACATTTTTTTTCACTCACCCATCAAATAATCTTAAATTTAAAATAATTTTTCAAATCAAACGAACATCTCATAATATTAAATGCATTCTCCAAAATTATTTTCAGAAAATAAAATAAATTTAGTAAATTGTTATGAATGTAAAATAACTCAAAAAAAGATTTATTCATTTTAAAATGAAAAAAAATAAAATTCATCTTAATTGAAAAAATTAAACCAATATATATTTTTTAATGAATTAAGACAATAATAAGTTAAATAAGATTTATAGAAGAATAAGTCAATAAATATTATAAAGAAAATAACAAAGAACTATTTTATAAAAGTATTTTTTTAAATATAAAGTATATCTCCAATAAAGGGAAAATATAATTATTTATTTGATTTAGTAAACAATAATTTCTTGATCTTCTTTGTTATAATATTCACATATTATATCTAGATTAATATCAAATAATAATATATAAAAAGATAAAAATACAAATATTTTTTTTATTTAAAAAATTACGGAATTAATTTATAATCTTATATTCATTAATTCAAATATATATAAAAAAATTTATAATTCTTTTTCAGAGTCAATTTCCTTTTAAAAATATATTTTTTTCAAAAATGTTAGGTTAATATAATGATGAAAATTCAAATGAATATAAAATATTTATTGAATAAGTAAAAAAAATAAATAATCATTTGTTTATTTTAAATTTTCTCATTTTTATTATATTTAAAATATTATTTTTAAAATTTAAATAATCAGTTTTGGTAAAATTTGACTCATCTAATTTTATTAAATTAATATATATAATTAAATCAATAAAATAATTTGGTAAATCATTTTTTTTTGGAAATAAATTATACATTTTTATGATATTTTCTTCACACTCTTTATAATTTCTCAGTTTTATATTTATTAATGATAACCCATAAAGCAAATTAATTTTAAAGGAAACATCATTAATAATTTCAAAATATCCTTTGTTTAAATAATTTAAATTTTGAATAAAATCTTTATGCTTATTTAAACTATTTATTATATATTTTTTTGCTTTATCATAATATTTTAAATTTATATAAGCCTCAATTTCAAATTGCTCAATTTTTATGTCAATATCTTCATTAATCGCTAATCCCCTTTTTTTAAATTCTTTTATTATAATTATAATTTCATTCCATTCTTCTTTTAATGAAAGACAAAATATTAAATTTAAATAAGTTTCACATAAAATATTAATATTTATTCTTAATTTATTATTTAAAAAAAATTCTTTATTATTTTTATCAACTTTATTATAATAAATTTGAATGATATTTTTTATTGATTGATTTTTAATCAAATTATTTTTAGAAAGAAAAATTACTTTTTTAAAAGAATTAATTGATTCATTTATATAAATTGAATTTTTAAAAATCATATTTGACTCATATGAAGATTTTAAAATAATTCTTTTTAAAGCAATATTTTTATTAACTTTTACATTTACATTATCTATGTATTTGTATTCTTTTACAAATTCTTTATAAAGTTCATCTAAAAAAATTTCTTCTTCTTTAATGTTTTTTTTTCCACTTTTAAGCTCAATATTAATATAATCTTTTTCTGGATTTTTTTCATTGTTCTTTTCTTTATTATATCCTTTAATTAAATTAATAATTGTTGAATTATTATTTAATTTATTTTTAGATAATTCAATTTCTTTTGAACATAATCCTAATCTAAACCAAATTTTATAATTATTTTTCATTATTCTGATTTTCAATAAGTTTAACAATATTTTTCTTGCTTTAACATATTTACCTTGATAAAAATAACAAAGTGATATATTAAATTTAATTGAACAAATATAATCTATTCTAAAATCAAATTTTGATTTTTGTTTATTATTTTTTAAAGAATTGTTATAAATATGTAAAGCATTTTTGAAGTGAAATTCTGCAATGAAAAAATTTTTTAATTTTAAATTTAGAATTCCTAAAGAATTATGATAAAAAATATACATATTATCTTCTTCTAATAATTTTAGTTTTAGAAAACATTTTTCCACATCTATAAAATAATTTTTTTTAACTTTTAAACAAATATATAATATTTTTAGTCTGTTAAAAATTTTTAATTTACTGATATAATTACATTCTTTAATAAGATATTTAAATTTTGAAGCAAATTTTTTTGGATTTTGAATATTCATAATCATTTTTAATAAATTAATATAACAAATAAGTTCATCCCACTTTTTTGAATATTGATTTATAATTTCATTTTCATTTAAATATTCAAAACTTGTTTTATCATAAATTGAATAATCATTATTATTTTTATACATAGATAAAAATGTTACTAAAGAATTTAAAAGTATTTCAGCAACTTCAATATAATCTAAACTAATAAAAATTTCTGACAATATTAAAGTTGAGTTAATATAAATTACCCATTTATAAATTATTGAATTATCATCAGGAAATATATTTGTTAAATATAAATTTATTGTTGAAAATAGAGAATTAAATTCTCCACATTTTAAATGAAAAATAACTTTATTATAAATTAATAAATGCTTTTTTGATATATCATATTTTGTTTCTTCATAATTTTCATCCTTAATATGTAAAGTATTTAATTTTTCTTCAAAAAAATTTCTAAATTTTTCTAAATTATGAAAAAAAAAATTATTTTTTTGATTATTTATTGATTTTTTATTTTCATTATCCTTATCTTTAGAATAATTTTTTAATTCTGAATTTAAATTTAATTTATATTTTGTCAATAAATTATTCCATTCAATTGAAACATTATTTGTTTTTTTATTATTTCCTGGTTCAATGTAATTTTGATAATATTGACAAATTTTTAAATTTTCAATACAATTTTCATATTCTCCATGAATAAAATAATTTAAAGTATTTATTATTAAATCATTATAACCTTTTTTTAAATATCTTTCTGATTCATTAAAAAAAGACATTTTATAAATTTGATTATAAAAATTATTGTCATAATCTTCTATGATTTTACTTAATTGAAAAAAATTATTTTTATAAGCTAATAGATAAGGAGTTAAATTATCGCAGTTTTTTAATTTGAAATCTTCAATTTGAGAATAAAATAAAATAATTTTTAAACATAAAATTGAACTTCCTAAAACAGCACAATGAATAAAATTATTTTTTTTATTATTTTGGTGTCTGGTTTTTTTAACTAATTTAATTAGTTTTAAAGTTAAATTATACCATCCTTTAAGTAAACAAATTCCTAAAGGAACATTACCATCTAAATCAGGAATATCAAGTAAATCAATAATATTATTATATAAATTTTTATTATTTTTACAATAATCATTAAGTAAATAATCTAGAATATCAATTACATCATTTTCAATAGAATTTTTAATAAATAAATAATGAATTGCATTTCTATTATTTGCATCTCTAATATTAAAATTTATTGTTTCTGTTGCATTATTAATATCTTTATTCTTTGAAGCTTCTATAAATAATTTTAATAAATAAACATCACCTTTTCCTAAAATTTGCATTAAAATCGTACTTGAATTTTCTAAAGTATATTTATAATTGATTTTAATATTCAAAGACATTAGGATATAAATACATTTTTCATATTCAGAATTTAATTCAAATTTACTTATTAATTTCCTTAACGCTATATTTAATTTTGAACCTGAATATTCATTATTATCTGTTATTTCTTTTAATTTTTTTGAATTTCCTTTTTCACTATATATATATAAATATTGTACACATTCTGGTATATTATCTTTTTGAAAATTTAAAGTAAAAGGTTCTTTATTTTCCATTAATTATTATTTTTTTTGGATAAATTATTTGAATTTTAAAAAAAATTTAATTTCTCAAAATAATTTATGGCATGTTAAATTTATAATTGATTTGATATTATAATTTTTTATTAAAAGAATATGATTATTATTTATATTTAAAATAAAAAATTTATTTTAATCATCATCACCTAAAGAGAAAATGTCATTATTTTTTTCTTTTTGATTTATATATTCACTTTCATGATTATAATTTTCATTTTGATAATATTCATTTTCTAAATTATTATTTTTATTTTTTTCTTCAATTTCATCAATATTTAAATTAATTTCATCTAATAAATCATTAAATGTTAATTTTTTGTTATTTTGTTTTTTTATGTTTTCATTTTTATAATCTTCAATATTTTCTTTTTCTGAATTTTCTTCAAAAATTTCTTGATGAAGCAAATTTGAATTATGTTCAGAATTCATTGAATTATTAAGATTTATTTTATCTTTATTTACAAAATTATTATCTTTTTTTTTCCATTCCTCTTCATTATTATTATTTATAATTTTTTCAGAATTATGATTCAATGAAATTTTTTTATCTGCTTCAGTAGAATTAGAAAAATGATTATTTTTCATATTTAAATTACTTTGAATTGAATTTTCTTTAATTAATTCATTATCATATTTATAACTTATATTTGTGCGATTATTTGTAATTGGAATAATTTCTTTTTTGAAAGAATTTGTTGGTTTTTCTGTAATTTCAGGATTATTTTTATAAGATAAAGAAATAGAATTATTTTTATTATTAAAAATATTATCACAATTACAAAATTTATTTATTTCATTCCCCATTTAAAATTAATTATCAAAAAAAACAATAATAATAATTAAGAAAAAAAAGATTATTAATAATAGAAAAAATATCTTAATTTCACATCAAACTATTAAAAAAATCCCAATAAAAATTAAATAATAATTAAACCCTTTAAATAAATTAAAAAGAATTGAAAAAAAATAATTTTCAGAAAACATGACAGTTATTGTTTTTAATCTTTGGAATAATTTCTCCTTTTTCAACTTTATTTCTAAATTCCAAAAGTAATTTTGGATAATTAGAACAAATAACATCAACTCCAATTGCATATAAATTAGAATAAATTTCAAAATTTTCAATATCATTCATTTTAAACCAAGCCATAATTCCCATATTATTTTTATGTGCTTTTTCACACATTTCTTTAGTAATATCTTGATTAAAAATATTTAAAGTACAATTTTGAATATTAAAAATATATTTAAAACCATAAAAATATTTTAATAATCCTGGAGGATATAAAAACCCAAATTCAATTTTTTTCTCATGTTCTTCATTATATTTTTTAATATTATCAAAATAATAAATATGAAAAAAAGATGAAATTTGAATTTGATTTTGAATATCATATTTCTCAATTAAATTAATTAATACAGGAAAAACTTTATCATTTCTATTATCTTTGATTTCAATATTAATAAATAATTTATTTTTACATAAAATAAATACTTCTTCTAAAGTAGGAATTTTTTCTTTTCCAAATTTAGATTTAACATTATTTAAATCTTTTAAATAATATTCAGTGACAAATCCTTCATGATCAGTAAATTCTTCAAGTTCTCCTTCACTTCCTCCATGTAAAACTATAGGAACTAAATCTTGTGTTAACCATATATCTAATTCAATTCCATCTACTTTATATTCTATAGCTTTGTTAAATGCTTTTAATGTATTTTGTTCATATTCTTTATTTACTCCTCTATGAGATTCTATATATATTTTATGTTGGGATTTTTTTAATACATTGTTTGAAATTCGATTTATTGTTGATGGGATGTTTGTCATATTTTCTTTCTGGTAAATTTTTATATATTTTTTTTATTTTTGGGATTGGAATTTTTTTTCAGAAATTTATTAATTTATCTGTTTTTGAATTAATATTGAATTTTTTAATATTTATTTTTTTTCGTTTTTTAAATATTTATATGAAATAAAAATATATATTTCTTAATAATTTAAAGTAAAGAATTTTTAATGTCTGCAATTTTAGCTTTATAATCTTCATTTTGTTGAATTAAATTTTTTAAATTATGGGTTTCATTATTATTTTCAATATTATTGAAATTATTATTCTCAAAATGTTCATTATTTGAACTTCCACTTTGATAATTAAACTTATCATTATTATCATTATTTCCAAAATTGAAATTAGAATTAGAATGAACACTAAAATTATTTTTCATATCTCCAGTTTTTAATCTAAACTCTTCATTTTCATTAATAATACCTAAATCTTTATAATAATTATCATTATTTCCAGTAATCACACTCATTTTAGAATTAAGATCAGAATTTCCTTTAACATTTCTAATTAATTTCCCATATTCATAAGTTCTATATCTATGACTATTTTCCATTTTTAATTTTAAATTTTTTTCAATTTCTTCTTGAGGAGAATCTTTCTTTAATTTAGTAATTCCTTTATGAGTTTGATTAATTCTATTTGAATATGTTTCCATTCTTTTCATTTTTGCTTTTTTTTCTTCCCATTCTTTTGTTCCTATATTTGCTCCTAATGGTCCCATTACTATTTTTGATCTTGTTAATTCTTTATAATCTTTCAATGTATATGGTTTATATTCTACATAATTATAATTTTTATTATCTTTTAATGAGTTATTATTTTTTGATAATTCATTTATTTTGTTTTCATTATTTATTTGAATTTTATTATTGTTATAAATATTATTATTTGGGTAATTATTAATTAATGAATTATTTGGAAAATTGTTATTTATATTATTATTTAAAGGTATTTGATTGTAATTGATGAAATTATTATTATTATTAATTGGATTTATTAATTGTTGATATGGAGCATAAGGATTAAAATTTGGGTTGTTCATCATTATTTGAGGATTCATTGGGTTTATTTGATAATTATTAAAAGAATTATTAATATTATTCATATTAGTTTGAGGAGGTGGTGTTACAGATTTGATTAATTTTTTGTTTTTTGTTTTTTCATTTTTATTATTATTTCCTTGCATAATCATTTCTCCACCACTTTTAATTCTATTGTTTTTATTTTGTATATTATTTTTATTATTTTTCTTATTTTTTTGTTCGTTATTATATATTTCTGCCCAACCTGAAAAATTATCGTTGTTATCTTTTTTTTTCTTATTCTTGTTTATTTTTACATTATTATTCATATTAGATTGTTGTGGTTGAGGAATAAAATTTTGGTTTTCATAATTTATGTTTTGAGGAATCATATTTTGATAATTCATATTCATCATAAATTGAGGATTTTGTGGCATATAATAATTTGGATATGATTGAATTGGTTCATTTGATTGAATTGATGCTATTCCTCCTTTACCCATGTATTGGATTTGGTCTTTAAATTTATTATGAAAAGAATCATTTGACATTTTTAATTTTAAATATATTTTTTATTTACTTGAACATATTCAGTTTTTTTAAATAATTAAAAAAAAATTTTGTTTTTTCCAATAATAATATTGTAAAGAAATAGAAGATTAAATAATTGTTCATTTTATATTATTTAAAGAATTTAAATTCAAAGTTTAGTAGAAAATATATGAATTATTAATATAATTATATTATTTTAAAATAAAATTGAAGATTAATTCTATAATTTTTAAGAATATATCTATTATTAATATTTAAATAAAATTTATCTTTTAATATTTATAATTTCTTTGATTCACTTTGATTGATAATTGCATTAGTATATTTTGATTTTAAATACTTATCAATTATTCCAATAATTATTCCTAATAAAACAAAAATTAAAGAAGTAAAATAAAGATAATCAAATTTTAGCTCTTCTGTGAATAATATTTCGACAAATAAATTAACTAAAATATTAAAAAAAAGTCCCATAGAAAAAACTAATGGTGACAAACCAATAATACAATGAATAGAACATAAAAATTTCAAAAAATTAATAATAAAAATAATTAGCCAAACTTTAAAATCATTTCCAAAAGAAAATAATTCAATATTTTCATTTTCATCTAATAATAATATATATAAAGAAATAATAAAAGGAATAGAAGTTAAAGTAAAAATACCAATATAACCGAAAACTGCAGAAATTTTGAAATTGTTTCCATAAACATTAGAATGATATTTTAAAAATGTAGAATAAAAACCAAAAAAGATTCCACCTAATGCACTGTAAAAATATGGAATATATATTGCTGAACTAAATTCATCTTTACTATAAATTTTATATTGGAAAAAAAATAAAAATATTATTCCGATTATTATTAATATTGCTGAAAGTTTTGCTAATAAAGTAAATTTTGCAGTATGTAAAAAATATTTCCTAAGAATTACAATTATTAAAAGGGAAAATAATGGAAAAGAAATATTTGACACGTATAAATGATTATCAACATTTATTGAATTTTTAAAAGAATTAAATTCAAAAACTAAAGCAAAAAATATCATCCACATTAAAGAATATGAAATTTTATGGACTAATTTATTGAATTTTTCTTCTGTTCCTTCAAATACATAAAAAAAAGAAGATTTATTTCTTAATTCATTTTGCTTTTTCCAATCAGGAATATAATTTCTCATAATATTTACAACTTGAAAATACTTATTTTTTGAAAATCTTGGAATACACATTGATATAAAAATAAAAATTAATAAAGAAGATAATCTTAAATAAACTTCAGATAAAGGATTAAGGTCATAATTATAATTTGTGAAAATACTTATTAATAATTCTATTACATTTAATGAAATATAGAATATAAAAAATATAAAACCAATAATATATCTTTTTATTTTTTTTGTTTTTTTTATTGCTTTCATATCTAATGAATCTAAAGATTCTTTTTCACTTCTTCTTGCTAATAAATTATTTTTTGATAAAAGTGATGCATTAAATGCTGAATGATCAGCACTTGATTTATTAAATGATGAATCGTCTTTTTCTTTCATTTTAAAAAAATAAAAAAATTTAATTCTTCTTAAATTAACTTTTAATTTAAGGTAGAATAATTTTCAAAATTTAAATTATATTATAAGAAAAATGAGTCTTACAGACATAAACTTAATATTTTTCTTTCAAATTTCTATTTAGGAATAATAAATCACAATAATAAATATGTAAAAAGATTAAATATATTTATAATAAGGATAATATCATTACATTTTATTCATAAATGCCTTAATTTAACTACAAATTATCAAAGTTTAATTTAATACAATAACATAATTAAGATTAAAAACCTTAAAATTTCTTTTTTTCAAATATTCTTTTTTTAAAATTCCAAATATCATTTAACTATATATTATTTTTTCTGTTTTTCAAAATCTCAAATTTAAAATTATTACTATCCTTTAAAATAAAGAGATTAAAAAAATTAAATTTTTTTGGAAGTTAAATAATTAAACCTTTGATTCATTTTTCCCTTTTTTTATTTAAGAATCCAAATACTATCCTTTAATTTATTATTCTTTATTTGTTTATTTTTAATAGATAAAATATATTCTATTTGAAGAATTTTAGAAATCAATTCCAAAAAAAATATTAATTAATAACTTAATTTGAAAAAAGAAAATGGGTTTGAAGGATTTTTTCTTTTATTTGAGGATTGAGATTTTAATTGTTTAATCATTTTTCATATTTTTATGAGGTTTTGTTTTTTTTAAATGGTTATTATTTCTTTACTTTGTATTTTTTTAAAATTTTTTTATTTATTTTTCAGTTAATTTAAATATATAAAATTAATTTATATTAAAGCTAAAAAAATATATTTTCAAAATTTTTTACAACATTTCTATGTTTTTAATTCATGATTAATAATAAATTTTTATTTATGTATAAGAGAATAGAATTTCTTAATCATTGTTTTCCTACTATAAAAACCAATATTAATATATAAATATAAATATTTTATATATATAATCAAATTATAAATTCCAATCAATATTCAATATTTTAATGATTTCAATATGTTTCCATTTTAAATACTATATTTTTCATACTTTTTAGTTTTATAAATATAATTTCTTATTTTATAAATTCTTTAGATCCTTTAATATTAAATCTTTCCATTTAATAATTAACTTTTTATCATTTAATTTATAAATATTTTTACTTACTTCAATGATTAATTTTCTTTTATTTTCCCCAGAACTTAATTTAATTGCTTTTTGAATAACAAAATTTCCGAAATTACTTTTCATAATTTCAGAAATTTTTCCTTGAAAAATAATTTCATTTATAAATTCATTAAGTATATCATCACTTTTTTCAATATATTTTTCAATAACATTAGAAGAATATTTTTCCATTGATAACATTGTTAATTTATTTTTATATAAAAGTAAACTTTGTTTAACTTCATTTAAATCCCAACTTTCAACAAGTTCTTGAATAACATAATTTCCATTAGGATGAACTATTAATTCCATTGAATTTTCTTCAACAATTTTTTTAATATGTTCATGTAAATTTTTTTTATGAGTAAAAGAAACAATTTTTTTTATTAAACAAATTCCATTTATATTATAAGCTAAAAATAAAAAATTTTTTGATATATAATCATAAATAAATGATATATATTTTTCTTCAAAACAAGATAAAATTTTTTCAATAACATGACATGAAAAAGGATTTATTGATAATTCATGAATATTATTTTTAATTGAATTTATAATAATATTTTTTTCAATTTTAGAACCAACATGTTCAATTATTCCTTGAATGGGAAAAGTACCAATATTATTTGAACTTAATTTTATTAATGAGTTTTTAATAGTATTCAAAAAATCTATTCTATCTTTTTGATTTAAAAAAGTAAAAAATTTCTTACAAAAATAATTAGCATAAGGATCTATTAATAATTCATTTAAAAAAGGATTTATTTCCATAAATATTTGATGTAAAATATCATTATGTGTATTTTTTAAATAATTTTGAAAAATTCTACTTCCTTTATGTGATTTAATTATTTCTGCAATATTTCCTTGAATTTTATTATAAATATAATGATCAATTTTATCTGTTCTATATAATATATTTTTTAATTCAAAAAATAATATTTCTAATTTTAAATTTATATCTTTAGGAAAAATAGCAGTACCAAACTTTTTATTATTATCTCTTATTTCATTATTATTTGAATGATTGTCTATTTTTGCATCATATGTTTTTTTTCTTTTTGATGATCTTTGATAATTATTTATATTATTTATCATATCTTGATTTAAATTTCTATTATTTAATAAATAATTTGGTTGAACAAAAAAATTATTTGGAATTGAATTTTGTAAATTAATATTAAAATTCAAAGGATTTTGAATAATTTGAGTTTGAAAATAATTTCTATGATTGTAATAATAAGGATTATTAAAATTATTAAAGTAATTAATATCATTACAATTTACTGTTTGAAATTTTTTTTCTTTTCGTTGATTTTTTCTTATAAAATTATTAGATAATTGATTATAATGATTATTAATAATTTCTTCATCATCTTTAAAACATGTTTCTCTTTTTTGATAATTTAAATTACTTTTTTCTTCATCTTCTTCTTCGTTGTCTGAGAAAAATAAATTTTCTTGATTTTGATTTCTGTTTTCTTCTTCCATTATTTGTTTTAACATTGAAGTAATTTGATTTTCAAGAGAGTTTTCTTTATACTCTTGCATTAATTGATATTTATAATAATATTTTAAAAAAAAATTTATTTATGAAAATAAATAAAGAAAAACTTTTTTAGGCTTTTTTAATAGAAATATATTTTAAATTAATTTTATTTATTTTAGTTTGTATTATTTATAATAAATCATTAATTAATTAATTTTTTGACCCCAATTTTATTTAATAGTTTTGTTTTAATTTCAAGCTAATGTATAATAAATATCTTTTTATTAATCTACTTTTCCTTCAATTATTTTATTTAATATAATTATTTTTTATATCCTACATAACTTTAATTTTATTTTTAAACAAAATTTATAATTTTATTTTATATATTAATATCATTAGATATTATTTCTTTTTTTTAATTTGATTTTTCTCTTTTTTTTCATTTAGAATTCCTAAATTATTATTATAATCAAAATTATTACAATCATTAAAACTTTTATCATTACCAACTTTAAATACATCTTGACTAACTAAAACTTCATTTTCTAAAATTTGACTTTCAATTCTACTATCATCATTATTATCTAAATCAAAAGCATCAACAATATCATCAGCAATATCACTTAAATCATCATCATTACGACATTTAATAGTTAATTTTTTTCTTAATTGAAAATAAGGATCATTATCACTTTTTGAAATTTGAATTTTTTTTTTAATATTTCTTGAAAATTTTATATTTCTATCAAAATTATTTGTATTATTTAAAAAAGATTTAAATTTTTTTATTTTAAAAGCCATCATTTTAATATTTAATTTAGTTTCAAGAAATGCAATATCTGAAAAATCATTTATTTTTCTGTATTCATCTGATGAACCATAAGCATTTGAATAAAGTTTATTTGAATCTATTGGATTAAATTGTATTTGAGTTTTTATATTATATGAATTTAATTTTGGTTTGAAATTCCTTTCTGAATTGTAAATTTTTTTATTATATAATGATTGAGTGTACATATTCATTTTTTTTAATAATTTTTATTTTAGTCTTTGATATTTTTTTTAAATAATGAAAAATAATATTTGCAAGTTTTTATCTTTGAATTTTTTAATTATTTTATTCATAGAATAAAGAAATGAGTTCAAATATTAATCAAATTTTATTAATTAGATGTTTAGAAATCGAAAAAGAAATTTGTGAAAAAATAGCTGAAAAATTTAAGGGAATTTTTTATGAATTATATTCTTTTCAACATTGTCATTTTATTTTGGATTTTTTATCAAAATTTATTAATGAAAAAACTTTTTTAATTTATAGTTGTTTGTTAAATAATTTTATTTTAACAAAAAATAAATCAATAGGACAAGAATATACAAGAATAAAAATAAAAAATAAGAATATTATTGTTTATTTTTTATTAATATCTTCTTCATCTTTATTAATTCAATCTTTAAGTGAAAAATTTTTGGTTAAAATAAAAGAATATTTAATTTATAATCGTAAAGAATATTGGATAAAAAAATTCAATGATTTAAATGAATATAAATCCTTTATTCCAATTATTGGAAAATTAGGATATATTTATTATATTAAAAAATTTGAAAAAGAAATTGATGTTAATATTACAAATCAAGAAAAAGAAAACTCTTTAATTTCTAATTATAATTATTTGGAATTTTCAAAATATTTATTATTAATAAAATTAATTGTAAGATTTGTTCAATTGTTTTCTTTTAAAAAGACAAATTTTAATGTTAAATTGATACAAAATAATAATTTAATATTTAAAGTAAATAATAAAAGAACTTTTCAATTTTTAAACAAGTGTAACATATGTTATGGAAATTTCAAAAATATTTCTTCTACAATTTGTGGTCATTTATTTTGTTGGGATTGCATAGTAAATTATCTTCAACAAAATAATTATTGTCCAAAATGTAGAAAAGTATGTTTACCTCAACAAGTTATATTTTTACAAAATTTTAATTAAAAAAATTATATATTTATTTTATAAGTTAAAACATTAATTTTTAAAATCTTTAACATTAATATATAAATTAGTGAAAATAAGTTTTTCTTGTTTTTAATAATTATAAAACTCACAAATTTTGTTTATTTATTTAAGTTTCCAATTCTTTTTATAATTAAAATAACATTTTTTTATAATATCTATATGATATATAAAATTTTTAATCTTTATTATCATTTTTGGAATTTTAAGGGATTAAATAATTTATATTATTATTAATATTATTTACTAATTTATCAAGATTTGAATAAAATAATTGCTGCATAAAAAAATAATCATTTATAAATTTATTTATTATCTTTATTTGATTAAAATAATAATTATTATTATTGTTATGAAAATTATTGTTGAAAACATTATTTATTTGAGAGCCATTTTTTTCATTAAATTTCCTATCAAAATCTAATAAAGAATGACTTTCAAAAAAGTTAAAATTAAAAATATTATTATTATTATTTTGAACAATTTGAGGAAAATTATAATTATTATTTTCCATAAAATTAAAGTTATTATGTATAATATTCTCATAATTAATAATTTCATTATTATCATTAATATTATTATTAACTTCATTTTCAATAAGATTATTTCCCTTAAAATTATTATTGTCATAATTATCTATTTCACATTTATTATTATTATTAATAATATTATTAACAACATTATCATTACCATCTCTAACATTATCTCTAAAATTATTATCAATAAAATAATCATTATCTTTTTTAATTTCTTCTTTATCTTCCCTAGAACTTTGAAAAATAATATTTCCATTTCCAAAATGAACTTTCATATGACTAGAAAGTGTACTTCTTCTTCCAAATTTACAATTACAAATAGAGCAAATAAATTTTTTTAAATTAAAATGATGAGTTTCAATATGGTCTTTTAAATGACCATTAGTTTTATAAGATTTATCACATTGATTACATTTAAAAGGTCTTTCATTACTATGAAACCCAATATGAGTTTTTAAATTTCCTTTTTCATTAAAACTTTTTTTACAAATATGACAAATATAAGGTTTAACTCCTGAATGAGTCCTTAAATGAATATTTAATCTACTTTGATTTGAATATGAATGATTACATAATGGAAAAGAACATTTAAAAGGTAAAATATGATTATGAATTGTATTTATGTGATTCTTTAAATTCCCATTTGTACTAAACGATTTTTTACATATTTGACAATAAAATTTTCTTCCTTTGGAATATGGAATTTTTTTTATTTGAATTTCTGTTTTTTTTTCAAATAAATTTTTTCTTTTTTTCTCAATAGTTTTGTCTTTTTCAGTTTGAGACATTTTTTTTTTACTCAATCTTCTGAGATAATTATTTTATTTTTATAATATTTTAATAAATAAGATATTTTTATTTTTTTATTTTGGACTTTTTTTTACTTTTTTTGTATGAGTTATTATTTTTAGTTATTTTTTATTTTAATATTGATTCTTTTAATTTATTTTTTTATTTATTAAAAAATTATTTTGTTATTATTCAAAGATTTTAATTATAGTTAGACCATTTTTTCACTTTTCTGAAATATTTTAAATATATTTTTCTTTATATTTTTATTATTTTTTTTTTGAAATTATATAATTTAATTTTTCAAACAAACAATGATTTTATAATATTATTATTTTTAATTGATTTCAAAATGTTAAATGTTAATACATTAAATTACAAATCATTTTAACATTTATTTCAATATAAATGTTTAATTTAAGAGTTATTGAAAATATATAAAAATTTATTATAATTAAATATATATCTATAAAAAAAAATACTTTTTTTATTTAAAAAAAATATTCATTTTTAATTGAAAATTGTTAATATTCAATTGTCTTTATATTAATAATCCAAAATGAATATAGAGAATCTATAAATAAATAAATACTTTTAATATATTTAAAGAGATTTATTTTATATGTCAATTAATAAAATATAGAAAGTATATTAAAACAATTTTTTTAATCTTATAAAAAATTAAATAAATAAACTTTTTAAATAAGTTTATCAAAAAAAAATTATTAAATATTATATAATAAAAAATATGGTGTTTAAACTCATATAAAAACTATATTATAGTCAATATTCATACTTTTTTACAAATAATTAATATTTATATCCTTAACCTTCATTGAAAAAACAACAAGTTAATTTAACTTTATCATCCAAATTATTTTTCATACAATTTCTACTTTTAGTTTTTTTATTATTTATATAACCTGATAAAAAACTTTCTTTAGTAGAAATATCATTTGGATTTTTCATTGAATTTAATTTTTCTGAAATATTATTAATTCTATTTTTATTTTCAATAATATTTTTAAAAATAAAATTATCATCATTATTATTATATAATTGTTTATCATGGATTTTAGAATAATTTAAATTCGGTTGTTCAAAAAATTCACATATTTTTAAAAAAGAAGAATTATTTTGTTTATTTTTAATAATTGTAACAATTATATTTTCTTCTTCTAAAGTTAAAGAACTATTTCTTGAAGTTTTTTCTTTTGTTGAAATTTGATTAATATTTTCTTTTGAAATTTCATTTTTGATATTTCTACTTATTTTTCTTATATTTTTTAAATCATTTTCTAAAATAATTATTATGATGAATATACTTTCTTTATTTTTGTTATTTTTAATGTTTTGTATTTTGGACATTAAATAATTAATAAATTATTTAATATTTAAATAATTTTTCTATTTTTATTATAATTATATTTTTTTTTGTATTAATTTTTAATGATTTTAAAATCAAAGAATTTATGGAAAAATAAAAAGCATTCATTTAATTTAATTTTATTAATTATTAATATATTCAAAGATATAATATTGTTTACATTTAATATGAACTAAATTTCATTTTTATTTCGTTATTTTAAAAATATTCATTTTATATATAATTGAAGAATAATATAATATAAATATTTAAATAAATTTTAGAAGAAATATTAATATTTTTAAGTTTTAAAGCAATTTTATAAGTTAGTCCATCAATAAACAAATTAATTGAAATTCAATTCCTAAAATATTATTTTATCTATTAATAATCTATTATTAAAAATTGATAGGGTCATATCTATGAAAATAAATATTTAAAATGGATTTGAATATATGTTTTCAAAAATAAAAATGAATTAAAACATTAATATATTTTTCATTTAAAAAGTTATTCATCTTTTTTCTGAAAATAAATTAAAAATAGGTGTTTTCTTTCCAATTTCATTACTTATATATATATTGTATTTTCATCAAGATTTTTTATAATACTAATAATCAAGAAAAAATTTTTTTGTGTTATTTAACAATTTAGTATTCAATTGGAGTTTATCTTCAAATAATAAAGTTAAACATTTTTTATTAAATATCAATTACTTTAATAC
>JAEEGK010011731.1_pt1 | contig 19975 bp, 16 predicted proteins | sample 8958771 | NCBI WGS metagenome assembly JAEEGK01 (sample SAMN16246547, study PRJNA631951) | gut metagenome | biome: gut microbiome; feature: rumen; material: SC-attached | host: Bos | place: Iran: Karaj | collected 2018-10
TATTTTTTTATTTTTAATTTATATTTATATTCTTGATTTAATATCTAAATAGACCAATTAATGTTTATTAGATTTAATACAAAAAAATTCTCAAACTTTTTCTTTTTCATGAACTTAAGCAAAATAATTAAATTGACACATGAATATAAAAAATTTGAATCTTAAAATAAAATTAAATTTTATATTTGGAACATTTAATAATTTTTTTTCTTAAACTCAAAAAAAAAATATAAAAAAAAAATCAACAAAAAATAAATTTAAGTTATAATAATATCAAAATATGGAAGCATTTTTGAAAGTAAAGCCCCACAAGGTAAAAATATCAGAATATGAATTTATGCAAACTTTGGGAGCAGGTTCATTTGGTCGTGTAAAATTATCAAAGCATAAATCAACAGGGAAATTTTGTGCAATAAAAATATTAAAGAAAGCAGAAATTATAAAATTAAAGCAAGTTGATCATATCATGAATGAAGTGAAAATATTAACAATGATAAAGCATCCATTCCTAGTAAAAAAATATAAATAAATTAATATTTAATAGGTTGGTTCAGATGGTTTTTCTCAAGATGAAAAATATCTTTATGTTGTTATTGAATTAGTTAATGGAGGAGAACTCTTTACTTACCTTCGTTCTGTAGGGAAATTCCCAGTTGATCAAGCTTGGTAAAATTATAATATATTTATATATAATTTATTTTTTTATAATATAGTTTCTATGCTGCTCAAGTTGTTTCAATGTTTGAATATTTACATTCTAAAGATATAATATATAGAGATTTAAAACCAGAAAATGTTCTAATTGATAGTAAAGGATATTTAAAATTAACTGATTTTGGATTTGCAAAAATTTGTGAAGGAAGAACTTATACTTTATGTGGAACACCAGAATATTTAGCACCTGAAATTTTACTTAATAAAGGACATGGTAAACCAGTTGATTGGTGGACTTTTGGAGTTTTACTTTATGAAATGTTAGCTGGAATTGATCCTTTTAATGATGAAGATCCAATGGTTATTTATCAAAAAATATTAAAAGGAAAAGTTAAATTTCCTAGTTCATTTAATTCTAATGCAAAAAGTTTAGTTAAACATTTATTGGTTCAAGATTTATCTAAAAGATATGGTAATTTGAAAGGTGGTGTTAATGATATTAAAAATCATAGATTCTTTAAAAATATGGATTGGAATGCTCTTCTTAATTGTAAAATTAAAGCTCCTTATGTTCCTAAAGTAAGTGGAAGTGGAGATTGTGGAAATTTCAGTAGTTATGATGATTCCGATGAAGGAGCTCCTTCTGTTAAACCTAGTGAAGATCCTTTTGCAGAATGGTAAAAAATTATTTAAAAAAAAAAGTGTTATTATGAAAAAAATTTTTTTTATTTTTTTTTAAGTAAAAAATTTTAACGATAATTAATTATTTTAAATTATGATATTCTTTATTTTTTTAACATCAATGAAGGATCTATATTCACTTCTTCTTCTTTTTTTAACATCATATTATTATTTGATGAAGTACTTAATCCTTTTAAATAATCATTTTTCATATTTTGATATTCATTTTTTGTTTTTTTCATAAAACTTTCATTACTTTGTTTTAAATATTCTTTTTCTTTCATTAGAAAACTATCATTTGAAACTCTAGCTCCATTTATAATTTGCATATTTTTCATTTTATTTTGTAAATTATTAAAATATTCATCAGCATTAAAAGGTTTATAATTCAAATTAGTATTTTTATTTTTAAAAGTTTGAGTCATTGTTTGTTTATTTGTATTATTCATTTGATTAAATCCTGTTGAAGATAAATCATAATTTAAATTAGTTTGAGTAAATCTACTTGAAGACATTCCATTTGTTTTAAAATTATTTGTTGAATTCATATTATTTTTCATTGGAATAAATTCTAAATTCTTATAATCATTAAACTGTGGTAATGCATAATATTGATTTTTTATATTTTCTAAATTTTGTATTCTTTCATTCATTAATTTTTTTTGTTCATTTATTTTCATTAACTGAATATTTAATAATAATTTTTCATTTTCAATTTTATTTCTCATTTCATTAATATTTTCTTTTTTTTTATTTAATTCGTATTGTTTTTGATCATTTAACTTAATTTTTTCATCACATCTTTTAGTAGCAACTAATAAATCTTGATTATTATTATCAAATTGTTTTTTTTCTTCTTCAATATTTGCTTTATCTCTTTCAAATATTTCAAATTGTTCATTTAAAAAATAGTCTTTATCATCACAATTTTTTAATCTTCCTTTTATTTCTATTTCATCTTGATAATATTTATCTCTTCTTTTTTCTAATTCTAATTTTTGAGAATCTAAATTTGTCATTATTTGTTCTTTTGAAAGATCAAAATTTTGTTTATCTATTTCTAACATTTGTTTTGAATATTCTAATTCTTTTTTTTCTTTTTCATATTTTGATTTTAAATCATTTAATTTTAATTGTAAAGAATCATTTTCTTTTATCTTATCTATTTTTTCCTTTTCATATTTCTCTTTTTCTTCAAATACTTTTTCTCTATTTTTCTTTTTTAAATCTTCAATTGATATTAATATATCTTTAATATGATTATTTTTTTCATTATTATATTTCATTATATCATTTTGTTCTTTTTCAAAATTTTCTTTTTCTTTTAAAAATCTTTTTTTTTCATTTTTTAAATTTTCTTCCATTTCTTTTAATTTTCCTTCAAGATTTTCTAAATAATTTTTATAATCTTCATTATCTTGATTTTGTTCATTTTTTTCATTTGATAATTGATTAATTAAATGATTAATTTGTTGAGAAGAATTTTCAACTTTTTCAGTTAATTTATTAAATTCATTTTGTTTTTCTATTTGTTTTTTTAAGAAGTCATTTTGTTTTTGATATTCTTTTTTTAATTCTTCTAATTTTTCTCTATTAATTTTTTCTTGTTTATCATATTCATTTTGATGAATTTTATTTAATTTTTCTCTTTCATTATTAATTCTAATATTTAATTCATTTTTTAATTTCTCTAATTCATTATTTAAAGATTGTTCTTTTAATCTAAATTTTTCTTCTTTTAAATAACTTTCTTCATAAACTTTATTTTCCATTTTTATTCTTTCTATTTCTCTATTACATTCATCTTCTTTTTCCCTTATTAATTTCTTATATTCTTCTACATCATTTTTATGAGCTTCTCTTTCTTTATTTAATTCTTCAGTCAATTCATTAATTGACATTTTTGCATTTTCTTCATTTGAAACTAAATTATTAAAAGCATTTTTTAATTTTTCTTTTTTTTGACTACTTCTTAAAGGATTAACCATACTTTCAGTATTTTTAAAATTTATCTCATTTGAAGATGAAGTTGATAATCTTAAATTATCCCCCTTTACTATTGGCATTTTTTTATCACTTCTTTTCTTTTTTTGGGTATTTTCTTTATTTACATTTTTCTCTCTTACCACAGGACTTCTATTTCTTCTTGAACCAATACCAAATAGGCCTTCATTATTTTTATTTAATGTTTTACTAAAATTATCTTCATTATTTTCTTTCTTTCTTCTTTCAGGAAATCCACCTGTGTTATTTAATTTTACAGGAGATTCATTCTTTTCTTTTTTTTTTTCTTGACTAATAAGTAAATTTGATAAGTCATCTGACATTGTTTTATTTTTTAAAAATTATTTTATATTTTATTTTATATAATATATTTTAAAAATATATGTCTTCGAATAATCCTCAAATTGAAAATTTAAATTTAATAAATTCAGAGGTTTTCATTAATGAATTTAAAATTATTAAAGAAACAAACTCAATTATTAAAAATAATATTTCTAAACATTTTAAAAATTGTTTATATATTGATGATTTATTTTATATTTTAGATTTTCAATTATTATTCATTAATCAAATCACTAAAACAATAAGAAATAATCAAGGAAATGAAGAATATAAAAATAAAATTGTTAATGATTTAGTTCAAATAAATAAAGAAATGAGTCAAATTATGATAACATCGTTTTTATCAAAATTAAATAATAAATTTTTGAATTTTAAAATTTATTCAAATTCAGTTCCAAAAAAACAAGAAAAATCTCTTAATAGAAATAAAAATTCCAGTCTAAAAACATTTCGGTTGAAACTTGAAACCCCAAAAAAAAAAAATTTAATTGAAAATCTTAAAAAGAAAATAAACACCAGTGAATTTATTGAAAATAATAATCATAATATAGTTAAAAAGAAAATAAATACAAAAATAAAAGTAAAAAAAATAAATAATTCCATGGAAAAAAAATCAAAATTAAAAATTAATAATAATTCTTTAAACGAAGAAAAAAAAAAATTTCATCCAAATTTAACAACAAGAACAGAAATAAAATCATATATGAAAAAAGATAAAGTAACATCAAAGAAAAAAAAATCAATAATAATAAATATGTCAACTGATAATTTATATAAAAGAAAATTTAATAGATCTCAATTATTAGAAACATTTCATACAAATTTAAGTGAAACAAATTCTTTTTTTGAAGGTATTAAATTAAAAAATGATTTTCGTTATAATACAAATTTAATTAAAAAAAAGAATAATTTATCAGGAAATTTTGAAGAAAGATTAATTAAAAAAAATCAAGATATTCTAAATAAATATAATAATCAAAAGACAGAAGAACAAAAAATGAAAGAAGCAGAAAAAGCTTATTATGAATCTATTAATAGAGGAAAAACTTATCAAAAGTTTTATATAAAAAAAATTCATTAAATTATTATATTTTAAAATTATAAATTAAATTAAAGGAAATAAATTTATGAACTAATTATATATAAACAAAAAATTATATATTAATTATTTAATTCTTTTTTTTTTTTCATTTAAATTGTTATCAAATAATAAAATAACAATATGAATAATGAATCAAAAGATTCAATGATTCATTCGTCACTTAAAAAATTGAATGATTTTTATAATAATAATATTTTAAATAAAGAAGAAAAAAATAAGTTTCAAAAAGAATATTTTTGTAATGAAGAATGTTATAATAAGTTTATTAAGATAATTGAAAAAATTAAAAATAAACAATTAGATTATACAAAAATTGATTGGTCAAAATATGAACAATCAAATAACCCAATTTTTAAACTAGTTCAATATTATTATAATTTAGGATTAAACTCTAATACAAATAAAAAGTAAGTATTTAACAATTATAAAATTTCTACCAATTAAATTTAATTTATAACAAAAAATAAAAAAACAAATTTTTTATATTATTTTTACCACTTGAATAAATCAAAGTAAACATAAATTTAGATAATTAATTAAATTATATATATTATATGATATTAAATAAATATTCCAAAATTATATTAAATTATTTCTATATTTAAGTATTATTTTCATATATTTTAGATTTTGGAGGATACATTCCATTATATATAATAAATCCAATAATTAAAGATGCTCCAATTATATCACTAAAAAAAATTTTTTCATCGAAGAAAAATGAACCAAGAAAAAAAATAAGAACAACATTAAGATAAGTGATTGGCATAAGTTTTGAAATTTCAATATATTTAAAAGCAATAGAATTAAAATAATTACATAAATAGAAAACAACACCATTACTAATAGAATAAATACAATAAAAAAAATTTGAGATACCAAAATTGAAAAAAATTAAAGAGAAAAATCCTCCTATTAAAAGACTATATACACCAAAATAAAAAGTTTGTTCTTCAGGAGATAATTTTTCATTACATAATTTTTTTTGTCCTACATTTCCTAAAGAAAATAAAGAAACATTAATAATTAAACTTAAAATTCCAATAAGTATATTTCCTTTCTCATGTTTTTCTTTTGAAGCTTCAGGATCTCTTTCATTTAAAATAATAATACTAGAACCAGAAAAACAAATAATAATCCCGTAAACATATCTAATATAAAATTTATCTCTAAGAATTATAATCGACATTATTATTGTTAATAAAGGATTCATTCCTCCTACAATTTGACAACTTGAAAGACGAAAAATTGAAAGTGCTTTCATCCATGTGACTATACAAATATAAATACCAATATTTCTTATATAAAACCATAATTTATTTTTTATTTCATTTGGTTTTTTTATTTTCATATTCTTACTTTTACACATTAGATATCCTAAACTTACTAATCCAATGTTTCTCCAAAAAATAAAACTATTTATTGTATATATTTTTGGAAACCATAAATGATATGTTTTTAATTGAAGACCTTGAATTGCCCAAATAAATTGGTTTAATATACATACTAAATATGCAAAATTTTCGTTTTTTCTTTTTAATAATCTCATTTCATCATCTAATAAATCACTTTTTAAACTTAAAATATCTGATTTATCTTCTTTTTCTTTAATTGACATTTAAATGATATTATCAATCAAACATTTAGAAATTATCAAATTAAATAAATTAATTAAGAGAAATATTGTTTTATTTATAATAAAAGTTAATTATTAAAATTTAAAGAAAAAATAGTATTTATTAAGAAAAAAAATTCATTTACTTTTTTAAATTTTTAAACTAATTTTTTCTTTTTTAAAAGTTAATAAAAATTTTTATAATTTTTATATATTAAAATTTTAATATGAATCCATTACATTCAAAAAACAAAAAAATCAAAAACACAATTACTTATCTTTCTTTTTCTTTTTATCAACTAATCCTTCACCTTGTCCAATATCACCATGTTTTCTAATATCATCATCTTTTTTAGAATAACCTTTTCCATGTTTATCTTTATCAATTTTTAAATTATCAAGTTTCAAGCACAATTCATCAGTTAACCCATTTTTTTTTCTATAATCATCTCCTTTCTTAAAATACTTATCTTGCATTTCAAGTAAAAATTGTTGTTGAGGACCTAATATAGAACCAGGTCTACAAATTCGAATATAACCAATGAAAGCCGCAGCAGGGAATTTAAAATGTTTCATTGCATACATTGCAATTAAAGTTCCAGTTCTTCCTAATCCAGCTTTACAATGAACAGCAACTCCTTTTTTTTCCTTTTCACAAATATTTATAAAATTGTCCATTATTTCTATACTTGGAGTAGATCCATCTAAGAAATACATATCAACATGTTTAATACCATTTTTAATAAATTTCTCTTTATCATATACTGGTTTATTTAATCTAACTACTAAACCAATATTCCATTTTTTAAAAATAGGAACATAATCTTCAGGAGTATAAGTTCTATAACCTTCAGAATCATATTGAGAAGATGAAGGAGAAGAAAAAGCAAGAAATTTATTAGGAATAATCCAATTCATATCTCCATTATCAACATTAGCATATTCTTCATATTCTTTAGGTTTAAAAGTTTTAGGATCATACCAACCTAATTGAATTGCATATTCTAATCCTCTTAAGCAATCTAATATTGTACATGGATAAGTACATTCACCACATATTGCATCTCTGAAAGGAGTAAATGGTGGTTTTACATTTGAAAAAAAATCCCATGCTTCTTCTGCTTTTTTATGTTTACATATTACTAAATATGCACCCATTAAATATGCTGCATTTGCTCTTTTTTTAAAATCTAAACTTGTATAATGATATATTTTATGCTTTTTAAAATCTGGGTTTTGCATTATTTTATCTACTTCCATACAATATTTATGAGTCTGAGCTAAATTTAATGGACCAAAATCATCAAAAAATGCTTCATAGACTAAGTTATCATCAATACAGAAGTAAAATGCTTTTGAGGTTTTACATTTTGGAGCGGTTGAGTCGGATATCCAATATAATCGACCTTTCTCTATCTCTATTGCCTCATTTCGTGATTTTTCTGACATTTTTAATTAGAAAGAATTTAATTTTTTTTATTTTTTAATATATTTCTCATTTTATTTTTTATTATTTATGTTTTTTTTTTATTTTATATTGTCTAATGAAGTTGAATGATATAATTAAATTTTAATAAAAACAAAAATTAATATTATTATTTTTTATTATACAAAAATTATTGAAAAATAAATATTTATAAAAAATGAAATTTTTATTTTCGCCTAATATTAAATATTTTAAAATATAGAAATAAATAAATCCGGATGCTTATTCAATAGGGAAAACTTCATTCGAATTATATTATTTAAAAATATTATTAATTTGGCAAAAAGAAGTTACTTTTGAAAGTAAGGAAGGATATAATAATGGAGCATTTATTGCAAATTTTATCTGATAATGTTCAAAACTTTTAATTATTTATTTAAAAGTATTTCTTGTTTTTTTGAAAAATAATGATTTAAATCTTGATTTAAAAATAAAAAAATTTGTTTGGATGGGAAACAATCACGGTTGACAACTTGAAAATTAAAATTATTAAGTTTACTTTCAAGAAGGAAATTAGTAGTTAATTCTTCTTTTCCTTCACTGTCTCTTCGAGTTTGAAGAGTTTCAGCATCCATATTCTTTTTATTTTTCTTTCTTTCATTCTTTTATTATTATTTAATCTGATACTACTTCTATATTATGTGGCACTTACTTTAAATTTTTTATTATCAAATTAATATTTTTTCTCTTTTTTATTATTTTTTAATGTTTTGAATTTAATTATTTTTTTAATTTTCTTCTTTTATTATAATTCAAAATATAGATAACTAATTAATTTTTATATAAATCATTTATTATTAAAAAAAGAATTTTATTTCAAATTGTTAAAAAAAATATTAAATTAAAAGTATAAAATGAATAGTTCAAAAAGAATACCAATGAAAGAATGGAGATGTAAAGATGCAACATCATATAGTAAAATTTCTCAAGTAGGTGAAGGTACTTTTGGTAAAGTTTATAAAGCTCAAGATAAATCACAACAAAATCCAAGATTAGTAGCATTAAAAAAAGTTCTTATAGAAAATGAAAAAGATGGATTTCCAATAACAGCAATAAGAGAAATTCGTATAATGAAACGTTTGAATCATAATAATGTCCTTCGATTAATTGAAATAGTATTATCAAAACCAAATGAAAGAAATAAATTTAGAGGTAATTTTTATTTAGTATTTGAATATATGGAACATGATTTATCATCAATAAGTACATTAAGAGTAAATTATACAGTATCTCAAATAAAATGTATTTTATTTCAAATTTTAAATGGAATAGGTTATTTACATAAGAATAATATAGTTCATAGAGATATTAAAAGTGCCAATATTCTTCTTAATAACAAAGGAGAAATTAAAATTGGTGATTTTGGTTTAGCAAGGATTATAAATCCAAATAAAAATAAACAATATACAAATAAAGTTGTTACTTTATGGTATCGAGCTCCTGAATTACTTTTAGGAGAAACAAATTATGGTTTTGCTATTGATGTTTGGTCTATTGGATGTGTTTTTAGTGAATTATTAACTGGTGTTCCATTATTTAAAGGTCAAAATGAAAATGAACAAATTGAAAAAATTTTTGAAAAATGTGGAACACCAAATGAAGATACTTGGAAAGGAGTAAGTAAATTACATAATTGGGAAAAAATGTGTCCAAAAGCTAATTATACTTTTAATTTAAGAGAAGTTTACAAAGGAAATGAAAAAGTAGATGATGTTTGCTTTGATTTATTAAGTAAAATGCTTATTTTAGATCCTCATAAAAGAATTTCTATTAAAGAAGCTTTAGAACATAATTATTTTAAAACTAAGCCATTAATGTGTAAACCTGAAGAATTACCTATTATAGGTGAAGATTCTCATGAATATCAAGCAAGAAAAGAATATAAACAAAAAAAATTGCTAATGGAAGTTAATAAAAATAATAATAATAATATGATGATTGGAATTGGTAATATTGAATCTTCTAATAATTTTAAAAATGAATTTTTAGGAATAAAGAGAAATGCTGATTAATTTTTTTGTATTATATTTTTTCAAACATAATCTATGAATTTCGAAAGAATTTATTTAAATTATTAAATTATATAATTTAATATTCTCGATTATTATTATATTAAATTATTAGTATTAATATTTTCTAGTTTTTTCCAAATCAAATTTATTTTATATTTCCATTTATTATTATATTTCTTATATTTTTTATATAAAATTTCATGAGCTTTAATAAAGCAATTAAATCATAACCATTTTTTAAGTATAATAATTATAGTAATGATATTTCTATTCAAATTGAATTATAAAATACCTGAAACAGAAGATTATATTGAGGATAAGAATAAAAAACAATAGAATGAAATAAAATTTAGAGTTAATTTTTTTTTGTATTTAATATATTTTTTAATTTTTTTAAATTTATGTATACACGATGGATTCCTTTTCTTAATAAAAAAAATATTATTTTAGCTAGTTCATCTCCTAGAAGAAAAGAAATTTTATCTGAATTAGGAATTCATTTTGAAATACATAAAAGTGAATTTGAAGAAAATATATCAAAGGAAGATATATCACCAAGTAAATATGTAGAAGAAACATGTAATGGTAAATTTGAATATTACTTAAAGAATCAAAGAAATTACCCTTGTGATTTATTAATAACGGCAGATTCAATAATAGAATTTAATAATAAAATATTAGAAAAACCAAAAGATAAAAACCAATTAAAAGAATGGTTAAATTTATATTCTGAGAATAAAATAATAGTTCATACATATATGGTAATAGGAATAATTGATGAAAAATTTAATTGCATTAAAAAAGAACAATTTATAACATCAACAAATGTTATTTTTGATAAAATTTCAGAAGATGAAATAAATGATTATATTAATACTAATGATCCTTATGATAAAGCAGGAGGATTTGGAATTCAAGCAAGTGCAAAAATTTTTATTAAGGGTATTGAAGGTGATTTTTATAATGTTGTTGGATTCCCTGTTAATGCTTTTATTAAACATTTAAATAAATTATTATGTGATGTTTATGGAAAAGATGCTTATAATCAATATTAAGAAATTATAATTTTTAATTTTTTTTGAAATCATCAATTTAATGTTCAATGAATTTTATATGAGAAAAATAAAAGAGAATTATTTCTTTTTTTAAAAAATTATTACTTGATATTCATTTTAAAATCTTTTTTACTAAAGTTCTTATTTCATTCATTAAATTTTCACTTATTTGATTTTATCCTTTTCTTTTGCTTTTTATTTATTATATTTTTTCCTTCTAAATATATTTTAAAAAATGTTTCTTTTTTCTTCTTTCAATTATGAATTATAGTTTATTACTTTTTTAATATATTTTTAATATTTATTGTTCGAAAAATTTAATTTAAATTTTTTTATATTTAAATTAAATATTTTTCAATATCAAATAAAAAATGGAAAAAATGACTTTTCGTTCAAGTGATGATATATATTTATTTGATGAGCCTTTTTATACAACAAAAAGAAAAGTGAAAATATCAATAAGTGAAAATGCTGAAAAAATAAGACAATTGTTTAAAATAAATAATATTCTAAAAGAGAAAATCACAAATATTTCTGAAAAAAATTTAGCTTTAAAAGGACTTTTAAACCAATTAATTAAAGGAAAAATGTCACCTCAAAAGAAAACATTAATAAAAGATAATTTAGAGCAAAGGAACAATAATATAAAAGAAAAAAATAAAAGATTAAAAGAAAAAATAAATTCAGAAAATCAAAAAGCTTTAAAATTACAGAAAAAATTAGAAAAAGAAGTAAAAAATTTATATCAAGATTTAAATTTATTACAAGATGATTCTTTTATTCTTTCAAATCAAATAGATTTCAAAAATAATATAATAGAAGTATATAAAGAAAGACTGAAAAATTTTAATTGTATTCAAGAAAGAATAAGAGAAAATTATATTGATAAAAATTCAAGAGAAGAATGCGATCATTTTTTTTCAAAAAAATCACTAGAATTTCAAAATAAATTACAAATTAAATTAAAACAATTAAATAAAGAAAAAAATAAAATAAAAGATTTAAAAATAAAATTAAATTCAATTAAATCAAATTTAAAATTATTTAAATCACCAAAAAAATTAATAAGTGATAAAAAGATAGTTTGGGAAACAGAAAGAGAAAATGAAATAGATAATAATAGTGAAGAAGATAAAAGTTTAATTTTTAGAGATTTTGAATTATCCTTAAATACACTTTCTGAAAGTTTTGAAAAAAGATTCAATAAACAAAATAATATGAATTTATCACCAGTTATCCTTAATATTCCTGATAAAATTCATATGAAACCAATGAAAATGAATATTAAGAAAAAAATGTTAAGAAAAATGAAAGAAAAAAATAATTCTTCTTTAAATTCTTTTGATGATTCTAATTTTTGTAGTATTTCTCATCAAAAAAATTCAAATTTAGTTCCTAAATTAAATTTAAAACAAATTGAATTTAATAAAATATATAATGAAACAAATTTTCAAAAATCTTTTTCTAAAATTTCAAGTACTTTAACTAGTAAATCTGTTGAGAATAGAATTAATAAGGAATTAAATAATTCTATTATAGATAAAAAAATTGAAAAAATGCAAAGTAAGATAAATGAATTAAAGAAAAAAGCTTTTAAAAATAAAAAATTAATTAAAGATTTTAAATTGTTTTGTAAAGAATGTTTAAACAATTATGATCTTTCTTTCTTTTTTAAAAATAATAATAATGCTAATTTATATAGTGAAATCAATATAAATAATAATTAAATATATATTGAAATAAAAATATGATTTTAAATATTTAAAATTTAAAGGTTTAATTAAATTTAGTTAAAATTAGATTTATTTTTTTTAAGTTTTTCATCTAATTATCATTATATATTTTTGCAAATTGAAAACTTCAATTATTTTAATAATAGTAAAAATAAATTTAATTCTCTTTTATTTACAACAATTTTTGTTGTCATTTTTTTTCTGATTTTTTTTAGTTAAAAAAATACTTTTTCGAATATAATCTAATTTTTTAGAAGCATCAATAATAATATTAATCATGACTTCATAAATATTAATACCATCCTTACAAGAAACTTCAATGTAATAAATATTATTCTCAGACGAAAATTTTTCAGCATCCTTGCTTAAAATTTTTCTATTATCAAAATCATCAATTTTATTTCCAATTAAATAGATAACAGTATCACAAGTAGTACTAAAATCATTATCTCGATTTCTTGCACTAGATAAGTCTTTAATCCATTGATTTAAATCATTAAAACTTTTTTCATCAGTAACATCAAACATAAGAAGAAAAGCATCACCTTTAACATAATATTTTTTAGGAATACTTCTTAATCTTTCTTGTCCTGCAGTATCCCAAACTTCTAATCTATATAAATTTCCATTTATTTTTAGTAATGATTTTTCAACATCAATTCCTAAAGTACTTAAAGTAGTAGAAGAATATAAATTTGAAAAAAATCTATTTATAAAAGAAGTTTTCCCTACTCCAGAACTTCCTAAAAAAAATATTGTAATAACTGAATTAACGTTTAATAAATTATTATTTATATTTTTTGGGATTTGAATTGGTTCTTTAATTTCAATTATATTATGAATTTTAAAATTATCTTGTTTTAAAATATTATTCATTTGATATAATAATTCATCAAAATTATCTAAATCTTTTAATGAAATTTCAAGTAATTTTATTTTTGGATGCTCATCTGTTAATTGATTTAATTCATAACTTCCTACTTCTCTATCAGAATCTAAATCTGTTTTATTTGCTAAAACTATTATTTCATTATTTTGAAAATTTGAATCAAAAATATCATCATTCTCTTTTTTTAAGATAAAATCTAAATATTCTTTTATTACATGAAAAGAATTTGTATTTGTTATATCAACAATTAATAATATTATTTCTGAATTATATAATAAATATTTATTTTTTTCTTTTATTATTTCTAAATTATCTAAATTTGTTATATATATGTTTAAATGTAAATACAAATTTTCTTCTTTCTTTAAAGGAATTGATATTCTTTCTATTGGAAGTTCTATAATATTAGAAACTATTTTGTTTTCTTCTTCATTTGTTTTATTATCTTCTTCTTTTGAATATTCAGAATTATTATATTTTTTAAATTCGGTAAATAAAGTTTTTTTTCCTACTCCAGATGTTCCTAAAATATTAACTTTATGAAATTTCACAAATTTTATATTTTCTTCATTCATTTTGATTCAATAAATTAAATATTAAAAAACAAAAAAAAATATTTTTTAAATTTGAATATCTAATTTTTAAAAAACTCAATTTTTCATTGTATATTTGAATTAACATAATTTAAGATTCAAACATATTATAATTAATTGAAAAATTATTAAAAATAAAATTATAAACATTATAAAACTTATTTTCCTGAGAAATATATTTAAATTCCATCAAAGATGAATTAAATAAAGAGAAAAATATTAATAAAAAAAATTATATATTCCCAAAAAATGTCAACATTAACAAGAGAAATGATAGTAAAAAAGACTCAAAATTATAATTTAAGCACAATAACTCAACTAAATATGTGGGGACAATATCTTCAGAATATATCAATAATAAGAGAAATGACATCATTAAAAAGTGTAACATTTAGTAAAAACCAAATAAAAACATTAAAAGACTTTCAAAATTTAATAAATTTAAAGCAATTATCTCTTCAAGATAATTTAATAAGTGATTTTAGAGAGTTAAAATATTTATCATCATGTACTCAATTAAGAGAATTATGGTTAGGACAAAATCCAATAAGTTCAAAACCAGGATATAGATATATTGTAATAGGATATCTTCCTTTTTTATCTAAATTAGATAATATTGAAATTAATGATGAAGATAGAGAAGGCGCAAGTCAAATTCAAGAATTTGAAAATAGGGAAAATAAACAAAAAAATAATTTTAATAATGATTTTTTAAAATATGGAAAAAAAAAAGAAAATCCTTATCAAAGAGATTTACCTTATGATAGGAAAAGACAAGAAAAAAAATATGATAATATTGGAATTTATAATAAAATTCCTTCTAATAGAAATAATAATAATGATTATTATTATGAAAGAAATAATAAAATTAATTATCATATGAATAATATTTATGAAAATAGGAATTATAGACCTCAAAGTCAAGAAAGAAATGCTGGAGTGATGAGTAGTATTTCTTTTTTATTAAAAGATATGAATAAAGAAGAATTAGAATATATTTTGAAACAAATTGACAAAAAAATTGAAACATTGTAAAATTTTAATTTACTATATAATAATTAATTATTGTTTTAATATTAATTCAAATTACAAATAAGAGAAAGTTAAAAAAAGTGATTAAATAAAATAAAATAAAAAAAAAACCAATTGAAAAAAAATTAAAAATATAAATTTATTTTTTAAGATTGTTCCAAAACATTTTTCATTTCTTTAATAATAATATCCATTACAATGGAAACTTCAGGCATAAGTTTAGGATGATCATAATTAATAAAGCAATGAGGGAAATATTTAATTTCTCTCATTTCAACATCAACTCCTAATTCAATTAATTTAGAACAAAATAAGAGAGAATCATCTCTTAAAGGATCAGAACTTCCATTAAAAATTCTAGTTGTTGGTAATTTTTTTAAAATTTTATCATTCATATATAAAGGAGATAAAAAAGGATTAATACAATTTTTTCCATTATCAGAATAAGAATCAATACAATATCTTAAAAATTTATATTCTAAAACTTTATCAGTAAAGCAATTTAAATAAGAAAGACATAAATCATTAATATTAAGTTTTAAAGCAGGATAAATTAAAAATAAAGAATTAGGAATTTGAATATTTTTAGCAATTAATAAACAAGTTAAACTTAAAATTAAATTTCCTCCTGAAGAATCACCAATAAATAAAATATTTTTAGGTTGAATACCGAAAATTTCTTCTGAATAAGTAATAATCCAAATATAAGCTTGATAAATATCATCTAAAGCTTTTGGAAAAGGATATTTTGGTGATAAAGAATATCTAATTGAAAAAACAGGAACACCCAATTCTATTGAAAATTTTCTTGTATATGGTTCATGAATTTGAGGTGTTCCTGTTACAAATCCTCCTCCATGAACATGAAATATTAATTTATTTGATATTATTTCTTTCTTTTCTTTTTTTTCTTCTTTTCCTATATTTTCAAAAAATTCTATAAATTTATTTCTTATTGGATTCTTTATCTTTTTATTATTTAATAATAATAACTTTATATAATTCTTTTTTTCCTCTTTAGAACATTTTTCTTTTAATAAATCATTTATATATTTTTCATTTTGTGGAAAAGGCTCATCTGTTTTTTTTATTTGAAATCCAATATAAGAATCTTTTGATTTAAAATTATCTAAATTATTATTTTCAATATTTTTTAATATTTCATTTAAATCACTTAAATTTTTTTCTTTTCTTATTTTTTTAACATACCATTTTTCTCTATATTCAATACTAGGAAGAATAAATTTAACAGCAGCTTTTAAACTTGATGAATCAATTTTTTTCCATATATTTTTTGAAATTTCATCTTTAGCATATAAAAAATATTTATTTGATTGAGCATTTGCTTTTTCTTGATTAAAAAAATAATAAAATAAATATAATGAAGAACTTGCTTTCTGTAAAATAATATTATCATTATCTTCTCTTCCTTTACTTTCTGAAGCATACATTAAATTTACCATATCTTCTATATTTTTTATTCTTTGAATAATTTCATTTCTAGAATAAAGTAATATTCTCTTAAAATGTTTATTTATTTTATTCCATTTTTCTGAATTTTTTGGATAATCCCATAAACTTTGATTTGATATTAAATAAAAGTTTTCAAATACTTCATTAATTGATTCTAAAACATAAAGATAATTATAAAATTTAGAAAGAATATTATTGTCTATTTCTTTTAATTTCTTTTGATTTATGATATTTTCTAAGAGAGATATTATTTCAATTAATAATTGTAAAACAAATTTTATTAAAACATTTAAATAAGTTATACTTGGAGAATAATTATTTCCTTTAGATTTAATTAATTCAAAAACCTTATTTTCTTTTTCTATTTGATTATTAAAATGTAATTTTATTTCTTCTATATCATTAACATATATTGTTGAACTATTTTTATCTATAAAATCTCTCATAATATTTAAAAATTCATTATCTTCTGTTTTTCTTATATTTTTATTATTTAATACTGTTAAAAAGATTTCAATTTTTCTATTTAAAAACAAATAATTTATTCTAAGTGTTGATAAATTTAATCCATTTTTTTTAAAATTATCTCTAATTGGAATTGAAAGAGGATTTTCCATATTAAATAATGAATCAAATTTCTCAAAAAATATAGGGAATGTTTCCAAACTTTTTTTATAATCTTCTATTAAATTGTCTTTTGATATTTTATTTAATTGTTCATCAATTCCATCAATTTGAAAAGTAGGAAATCTATAATCATTTTCATCATAAGCTGGAACTATGATTAAAGATTTCTTTGTACTATTCATCTTTATTCTAAAATAATAATTTTTTTTATTGTATATTTAAATTTTTCATTTCAAAAAAATTATTTTTAATTTATCTTAGATTTATCATTTAACAATTAATTAGTTATATTTTAAATTTTTATATATATATCATTTTTATATTTTAAAAAAATAGAAATTATTTTTCCTCTTTATAAAAAATAGAAATAATAAAAGTAAAATATAGAATGGGAAATTTGTTTTGTCAATGTGAAATTATTTCTAATAAGAATAAAATTTTTAATATTTCTGTTGTCCCTCAGAATGAAGATGAGTCAATACAAATTTTAATTAATCATCAATCATCTTTATTTAATAGTTATTTTAAAGAATATTCAAAAGATAGTTTATCAAAAGAAATACAAGAGAAATTAAATCCTTTTGAATTATTAATGGAATGTATTGAAAAAAAAATGTTGAGTTAATTGAAACAAATGATAATTCATCGATTAAATTAATATTAATTCATAATTTAAATAATAAAAAATATCAACTTAAAATTCCTAGAAAAGAAGATGTTCTTTGTGATATTATATTAAATTTAGAACAGCTTCATAAAGAGCATTTATCTTCTTAAAGATTAATATCTTCTTTAACCACATCAAATGATAATTTGACAAATGAAATTAATGATGTGAAAAATTAAATATTAATATTAAAAGAAAAAATAAGTAAAAAAGATGATAATTGTTCATTTTTTAATATTTGTGGAATAAAAATTAAAAATGAAAGTATTAATGATTATCATTTACATGATTTTCAGTTAAATTATTTTACTTCAAAAGAATGTAATTTATGTTTTAGATATTTTAATAACATTTATTCTTGTAATTATTGTAATATTCATTTTTGTCAAACATGTGAAAAAAATTTTGAAAATTGTAAAAAAATTAATAAAAAGATTCATTCTGGACATCAAATGACTCTTTTAAAAAATGTTTTAAAGGAAGAATGTATAGGATGTAAAAATACTCATTATCCAAGATTTTATTGTACATTTTGTAAATTTGGATTATGCATTAAATGCTTTTTTGGAGTAAAATGATTAAATATATTTATATTCATATCTTTTTAATTTATTTGTTCATTAAAATTAAGCTCCCAAAAGGCCTCCAGCAACATTTGCACCCGCGTCAGGAATATCTCCATATGATTCGTTATAAGAATGATTTTCTGCCAAAATGTCATTTTTTAAATATGGACATTTAATACAAAAAATACAATTACATTTTTTGCATTTATAATAATTTTCTTTTTCTTTTTTTTTTCCACATTTGAAACAAGTAAAAGTAGTTTGTTCACTTCCAGAACCTATAAAATTTTTTCCAGCTGGTATACCACAAGAAGGACAGCAGCAAACATTATTTTGGTTTGAATTAAAATTAGAATTAGAATCAGTTGTTACTAAGTCACAACCCATTTATATTAATAAATTAAAATCCCTATTTTTTTATTTATGAATGATTACAGAAAAACTAAATAAAAAAAATTAATAAAAATCAAATAAATAATATTTATGTACTTATTTTATTAAACTAAATGTAACTAAACACTGAAATAAATTTGAAAATTAAATAAATTTATTGAATATAAGATAAAGATTTTAATATAAAAATCTTTAATCAGATGAATAAAAATATTTAAACTCTTAAATTATAGATAAAATAATATATATTTAACATTACTAAAAATTAAAAAATAATATTCCATTAAAAAAATATTATATTCTATATTTAATATTCATCATAATTTTGTAACCTAAATAAAGCACCTTTAAATTTATTTCTATATTCATCTCCTTCTAGATAATACATTCTATTAAACCCTTCAATCATTGGTAAATAATGTTCAAGACTTAAAAAATTCTCAAAAACATTTGAATATAAAATTAAAAGATTATAATCAGAACTTTTTTTTAAACATGAAAAAGGGAGAATATAATCTAAAAATGAAATTTGATATTTTTGTCCTTTACATTTACCTTGTTTTATAGTTTCTTCAAAATATTTTTGTAAAACTGGATTTCCAAAGTCAATATTTGAAATATTTAATGTTTTTTTATCTGTTTTTAAAATATTTTTTGATTCATTGAATGAACTTTTTTCTTTGAGTGAAGAATCTTTATTTCTATTTTTTACTTCATATAAATTAGGGTTTTTCAAAGTGGATGCTTTTAAATTTTTTTTTTCATTTTTCTCAAATTTATGATTCAAATTAAAAAGAGAAGAATTATTTATTTTAGAATTTATATCATATTGATGAGTAATAGATTTTTTTATACGAAAAATTTGAGATTTATTTGAATTATTATTATATTTCATTTCATAATTTTCTTTACATTTTTTAGCAATTAAATGGTTTGTTATATCTACAATTAATGTTTTATGACTAAAATAATTTGTAATAAATTGAAAAATGATAAATAAAAAATCAATCCAACCTCCAATAATAGCACAAATATCTGAAATTTTTCTATA
>JAEEGK010011733.1_pt1 | contig 19973 bp, 19 predicted proteins | sample 8958771 | NCBI WGS metagenome assembly JAEEGK01 (sample SAMN16246547, study PRJNA631951) | gut metagenome | biome: gut microbiome; feature: rumen; material: SC-attached | host: Bos | place: Iran: Karaj | collected 2018-10
ATATGAGGCAATTAAAGATTCAAAAAAGTATTACCAATCGATCGAGTGAAGCACTTGACAAGTACCTTGTAGAGATTGGTCGTCAGCCCCTTGTGACCATCGATGAGGAGATCGAACTGGCACAGGCTATCCGCAAGGGTGGTCCTGAGGGCGAGAGAGCCAAGGAGCGCTTGGTGACAGCCAATCTTCGATTTGTCGTATCCGTAGCCAAGCAGTATCAGCATCAGGGTCTGACCCTGACTGACCTGATTGACGAGGGTAACATCGGATTGGTTAAAGCAGCTGAGAAATTTGATGAGACACGTGGATTTAAGTTTATTTCCTATGCTGTATGGTGGATTCGCCAGAGCATCCTTCAGGCCATTGCTGAGCAGAGCCGTATCGTGCGCCTGCCGCTGAACCAGAGTGGTGCCCTGAGCAAAATTAATCAGGAGATCAATAAGTTTGAGCAGATTCACCAGCGTCGTCCCTCTGTGACTGAGCTGGCAGAGCTGACTCAGATTGATGAAGCGAAAATTGAACAGACAGCCAAGGCTGACAGCCACCACATGAGTATTGATGCCCCCTTCGGAGAGGACGATGACAACTCGATGGCAGATATGCTCAGCTCAGGCGACGACTCACGTACGGACAAGCACGTCGACTATGAGTCGCTGACCTCTGACCTCGATAATGTTCTGCGCAATGTACTAAAGGACCGCGAGCTGAAGATTGTGAAGGAGTGCTTCGGCATCGGCTGTCAGGAGCGTGGTCTCGAGGAGATTGGTGCTGAGATGGGGCTCACCCGTGAGCGTGTGCGCCAGATACGTGAGAAGAGCATTACCAAACTGCACGACAGCGGTTATGCCCGCATCCTGATGAAATATCTCGGATAGACAAAATTAATCCTCGCCAGTTGGCGAGGATATTTTTTTACTCGATAGGTATGTTGATATTGAATCTGGCACCGTTTTTATAGCTGGTGTCGAGTTTTACTGTGCCTCCCAGCTGTTCTGCGAGTTTGCGACTCAGTGGCAGTCCCAGGCCAATGCCTTGCTTGAAGGAATCGAGCTTCACAAAACGCTCGAAGATCTTCTCCGCGTCTTTCTTGGGAACACCACAGCCCGTATCCTCTACACTGATACAAATCCACTGGTCTTTCTCAGCAGCTTTCAGCGTGATACTTCCCTTCTCAGTATATTTGCAAGCGTTCTCCAACAGGGCAGACACAATGCGCTTCAGCATATTCTCGTTGGTCTTGATCTTCAAGTCGTCAGCAAGCGTCGTCTCCAGCTTCAGGTCCACATCCTTTTTGGCTACGTCATTGTATTCACGGATGGACTTCCTGAGCAGGTCGTTCACCACGGGGGTATCCTCTCTTTTCATCTTTTCCGTCGATTCAATCAGCGAGAGACCGATAATCTCGTCGATGAGCGTGGTAATCTGGTGGGCGCTCTTCTGCATCATTTGTGACATGTGCTGACGCTCCTCGATGCTGTCTGAGAGTTCAGGATCGGCGATGACCTGTGAGAATCCGCTGATGATGTTCAACGGTGTACGTACCTCGTGGCTGACGTTCTGGATAAAGGCCGCCTTCATCTTCTCCGACTCCTTCACACGTTCGTAGGCTTTCTCCAGCTCTTTCAGGTGCTTGCGCCTGGTCATGAAGATATAGAAGAGCGCGATGACGAGCAGGATCAGTGCGGCAATGGCCAGCGTCAGGGCAATGAAACGTGTACGGTAAGTCTCTCGCTGCGCTTCGTAAAGTCTCACCTCGTCAGCGATACCTTCCATACTGTTGGTCAGCACCACGTTGTCGATAGAGTCGTTTGAGGCCGTCTCTTCTTTCAGGGCCTTATAGGCCTCCTGCCACCTGCCCGCTTTCTCGAGGATCATCACGATGGCATCCTTGCCCTCGTCGCCTAATTCCTCCTTTGCCAGAGCCAAGGCTTCGTCGACTTTGCCCTGATGGGCCAGATAGTATACCTCGAGTGAACGTCCGTGAACTGACGACAGTCCCTTGGCCTCACCCTCCTTATAGGCTTTGTAGCCTTCGAGGAATCGGTCGATGTCGCCCCGATAGTAGTAGCTCAGTGTTTGACGGGTCTCGATGTCGAACACACGGTCAGGTGAGTGTTTCAGTGAGATCTGCTTGGCCTTTTCCAGCAGACTGTCGGCCTCTTCAGGGCTGTCATCGTTGGCCACATTCACGATGTTCATATAGATGGGTGGCATGCTCGAGTAATAGCCTTCCTCCTCCATAATCTTCAGCACCTCGTACCAGTTCTTTTTGGCTTCCTCCTTATTGCCGCAGTAGTTGTTGATGTGTCCCAGCATGTTGATCGACATGTAGCGCTCCTTGTCTACTTTCTTCTCGCGCAGTTCCTTGGTTAATTCTCTTGCCAGCTTATAAGCCTCGAAGATGTGGCGCTGGTTCAGCTCGAACACGATTTCATTACACCTCTGGGTATAATATCCGTGCAGGTCGCCTTGCGACATCAGATAGTTCTGCAGGTTTTTCACAGCAGGGTAGAATTTGGCGCTGTCACCATCGTTGAAGGCATGGTGCATTTCGTTGCGCAAAGCAAGGTAAGTCTCGTCTTTGCTGTAATCCCGTGCTTGTGCAAAACAGAATACTGCAAGGAGGGTCAGTGAGAGGGTTAGTATGAATCGTTTCATGTTTGTAGTTGTTAGTGTAGCTGATTCTCTTTGCAAAAGTACTATATTTTTTGGAAAAACAAAAAGAAATCACTATTATTTTGCTTTTTTTGTCATTTCTTTGTACCTTTGTGGCATGGAAATCCATCCGATAGCCCATTTTGAGTCTCCGCTGAAGTCGAAATTCGGCATTCCCCGGCAGAGTGGACTCGTCAGTTCGCTGACGGGGCGTATTGTCTTCGAACCTCCTTTCCGCAAGCCTGAAGCTCTGCGTGGCCTCGAGGATTTCGATTACCTTTGGCTCATCTGGGAGTTTTCCGAGAACCGTGAGGCCGAGAAGAGTCTCACGGTCCGTCCACCACGTCTGGGTGGCAATCGCCGTCTGGGTGTCTTCGCCACGCGTTCCCCTTTCCGACCCAACAACCTGGGACTCTCTTGCGTACGCCTCTCGCGTGTGGAGATCGATCCCCAGTTGGGACCAGTCATCTGGGTGCAGGGTGCCGATCTGATGGATGGCACGCCCATATACGACATAAAGCCTTATGTGGCCTATGCAGATGCCCATCCTGATGCTCGAAGTGGATTTGTCGATCAGGTAGGGTGGGAGCCCCTCGAGGTGGACTTCCCCGATCGTCTGGCAGCCCTTGTGCCTGCCGGACAGCTCGATGCCCTCAAGGCCACGCTGGCACAGGATCCCCGTCCCCGTTATCACGATGATCCTGAACGCGTCTACGGTATGCCCTTCCTCCACTTCGATGTGCGCTTCAAAGTCTCTGGAAAAACACTCACTGTGGTCGAAATCGTTAACAATTGATACTTTTTTCGGAAAAAACAGCCAAAAAATTTGGAATTTTGGTGAAGAAGTCTTAAATTTGCGTTTTCAAACTGATTATCAACCCAATACGCGTAGCTTATGTTAGTGGCATTATTCATTCTGATTTTGGTTTGTCTGGCGCTTCTATTTGTCATCAAAGCCCAGCACACGAAACTTGCTGAGTCGTGTAGGTCTCAAAGCATCAATGTGGCCTTCCTCAAGGGGTTGAGCCGTGAGATACGTACCCATCTTCACTCTGTCAGCGGAATGGCGGAAATCATCTCCAAAGAAGACCTCTACCTCTCTAAAAGCGAAAAACGCAATATTACCACTCAGATCAAGTTCAACACCAGTCTCATATCCACTTTGCTCGACGAACTCTCGATTCTCTCCGAAGAGGATGGAGGTCATCAGCTGAAGGACGAGCGCTTCAGTCCCAATATCCTCTGTCAGCGTTGCATCGACGCCAATCTGCCTTATGTCCACGAGGGTGTGCGACTGTCGTTCCGTAGCGCACTCACCGATACCACCTTCGTTGAGGCCGATTATCACATCATCGAACTCATCATGAACAAGTTGTTGGCTGTTTCCTGCCAGTTTACTTCGAAGGGTGAGATTATCCTCGGTTGTCGTCGTGGCGACCCTTCTAATCTGCTGGTCTTCTACGTACAGGATTCGGGTGGAACCACCATCCCTGAGGCTCGCAAGACTGAAATTTTCAAATGGTTTGATAATCCCGATGAGAACAGCGAGCCCACGGAGTTCGACCTCAGCGTAGCCCAGCGCCTGGCCCGTAAGGTTGGTGGCAATCTGCGTTACGACGAGTCGTGGACGAAGGGTACGCGCATGGAGTTTATCGTGCCCGTACGCTAAGCAAGATTTCCGATTACATTTCCTTGTCGAGACGACCCCTCCAGAGGTATTTCCTTGTCTCGTGTACGATGACCCCGTTGAGGAAGAGCAGCGAGAGCAGGTTAGGTATGGCCATCAGGGCGTTCATGCAGTCAGCCAGGTTCCATACCAGTGCCAGATTCATCACACTGCCCACGAACACAGCCAGGATATACACGACGCGATAAGCTAACACCCATTTCTTACCCTTCAGATACTCCACAGCACGCTCACCATAGTAGCACCAGCCAAGGATGGTCGAGAAGGAAAAAGTCAGCAGGCCGAAGGTCAGCAGCGGAGTACCCACGACGGGAATCTTCGAGAAGGCCGCCTTCGTCAGTGTGGCACCGTTGTCGAAGGTGATGTCAGGATAGGCAATCACACTGCTCACGATAACAAGACCTGTCAGTGCACAGATGACCACCGTGTCCCAGAATGTGCCACTCGACGAAACGAGCGCCTGGCGCACAGGGTTCCTCGTCTGGGCGGCAGCAGCCACGATGGGAGCCGATCCCATACCACTCTCGTTCGAGAACAGACCACGGGCAATACCAAAGCGGGCAGCCATCATCACCGTCGAACCTACGAATCCGCCTCCTGCTGCCTCAGGACTGAACGCAGCGTGACAGATCAGCTTGATGGCAGGCCACAGATACGGCCCGTTGACGATGACGATATAGATACAGCCCAGCACGTAGAACAAAGCCATCACAGGCACGAGCATACCACAGACACGGGCAATGCTCTTCACACCACCCAGTACGACGGCACCCGTCATGATGCAGACGAAGGCACCCGTCAGATAGGGTGATATCTGGTAACTCTCCTGAGTCACCGTGGCAATGGCGTTCGCCTGAACCGTGTTACCGATGCCAAAGGCAGCAAGTGCCGTAAAGATGGCAAAGAGGATCGCCATCCACTTCCAGCCGAGACCCTTCTCAAGTGCATACATCGGACCACCGAGCATCTTGCCGTCCTTCGTCTTCTCGCGGTATTTGATGGCCAGCAGACCCTCCGCATATTTGGTCGAGATACCGAAGACACCCGTCAGCCAGCACCACAGCACAGCTCCAGGACCACCCAGGGCAATGGCCGTTGCCACGCCCACGATGTTACCCGTTCCGATGGTGGCAGCCAGCGCTGTGGCCAGCGAACCGAACTGCGACACGTCGCCCGTAGCGTCTGGATCCTTGCTCACCGACAGTTTGATGGCCTTCCAGATATGCCGCTGGGGAAATCTCAGCCTGAAAGTCAGAAACACGTGCGTACCCAGCAGCAGGATGATCATCGGCCATCCCCATAGCAGTCCACTCAACTCAGTCAGAAAGTCATTCAATCCATCCATTTTATCTTTTTACCTTTTCACTTTTGATGTTTTACATCGAGTTCGCTCACGCTCGGGATAGCTCAAGCAAGCTTGGCTCTCCTCTCACTTAATCGCGACCTTTACCTTTCAAACGTGATTCTCACGTTTGAGAACCCCATTGATCTCATCATATTGCGCAACTGCTCCTCAGCATTATGCTCAGCAGCCTGCAGGTTCTCCTGCGTCAGACAATGGTTCATCATCTGCGTGTACGCCTTCCTGTAGAGAGCGTCGCGATCCTCAGGCTTCCACTTGCCACTTTCGAAGAAAGGTTTCGTGCGCGCCTCGTCGATGAAATCCTTGTCGAGCAGCCCGATCTTCGGCAGAGTCATGGCCACCGAGTCACCCTCAGCCTTGATCCATCCCTGCTGCAGACGGTGCATGTTCAGTCCCAGTCTGAGCGTGCCGTAGTAGATGCGCACCAGCTCGTCGTCCCTGAAGATACCCTTGCGCACGGTGTCCACCATCTCTTCGGCACTCACTGAGAGGAACTCCCATTCGCCGATGGCCTTCATGCTTTGTATCTGTGTGGGCGTCAGCTCTATCCGGTTGTCCGTCCCTATGGTGATATGGTCCCCCTTCGTCAGTCCCTTCAGCCAGAAGAAACCCACGACGAGCAGCACGACCACCACCAGCGCTATACCTATTTTAATATATGTAACGATCTTCACTTTTCAATCTTCAATCTTAAGGATTGAGACAATGTCTTTTGGTCCGTATTGTTTGCGGAAGGCGATGGTGATATCCTCCTCCGCGTAGCCCAGCTCCTTCAGCATCGGCACGAGTACCTTGGCCGCGTTGCGCTGGGCACTCTCCAGGATACCCATCTTCGGAATACTCTCAATGATGGCCTGGCGACCCTGTCGCTGATAGTCAGCCAGCTCCGCGTCACTGAAGTCCGAGCGGGTCAGCGCCACATACTGGCGCACGTTCTTCTGATCGATTTTCGAGCTGGTCATCGTCACCTGCGGATCAGGCAGCACGATGGTGATCTTCCTGCCGTCGCGCTCGATGTTCTCTTCCGAGAAGTCGCTGAAGTCGATATACGCTTTCAGCTTCGCATCGATGGGGATGGCAATCTTTCGGTCAGCCATGGGCACCTTGATGTCAAACTGCTTCTTCAGCAGCGATCCCTTCAGACGGAGGGCGTCGTCGTGGGTCACGATCTTATGCACGCGATACTCAGCCGTGTAGAGCTTCGAGCACTTCTGTACCTGCATGATGAGCATGGGCACCGTGTCGATGCCCTGGGCGATGGCCGCCTCCTGCCTGGCCTCGTCGTCGCTCTGCAGTCGCCAGTCACCGCAGAAGTAGAGTCCTCCCACGATAACCACCACGGCAATGATCAGTCCAAAAATCTTCTTCATTCTTCTTCTTCGCCAGATGTTGGAGGCAGACTGCCCGATGTGTCGAGCTCCGTGTCAGGCCTGATGCCCACGGTGCCGAAGTTGCTCACCGTCACCACCATGGGGATGTACTCGTCAGTCTGCGGATGACTCACACTGGCAGCAAACACCAGCTGAGGGCCGTCCACCTTGTCGAACACCAGTCCCTCGAGGATACCCGTCTCACGGTAGTCATCGTTCAGATATTTCTCAAAGGCCGCCTTCGTGAAGGTCTGGTTGAAGAACACGCTGCCGTCCGAGCGCAGCACGCGGATGGTGATGCGGTTGTCCACGAACTTCTGTCCGTTCTCGTCCTTCACCATGCGCAGACTGTCGTCAGCCACGCGCCTCACCTCCACCTGATAGTCCTTATGGAGCCACTGGATGTCCTTGGTCTGCTTATATTCCTGCATGCGGATGGGCTCCTGTGGTTTAGGTGCCTCCACACGCTTGACGATGATATCCTTCGACTGTTTCTTCTGACCACAGCTTGTGGCCAGCACGCCTGCCATCAGCAGGACAAGTAGCTTTGTTTTCTTCATTTTCGTTAGATTTTGGGTACAAAGATAGTGCAAATCGGGCGAAATACCAAAGGAAAACAAATTTTTTCTTTGTATTTCCGAGATAATCCCTTATATTTGCAGCATGAAACAGCGAATTCTTTCCTCCCTCCTTGCGCTTGCCCTGCTGAGCATGGTCAGCCTTCTCGCCGCCTGCTCAGGTGGTCAGCAGCCCCGTTCCTATGTCTCCGAACTCACCAGCGACGACAGTATGACCATCCGTCTGGGCCAGTGGGATCTCACGCGATTCCATAGCGACAAGCTTGGTCTCGACATCAACTATCCCTCGTTCCTCTACCATCAGGATCTCCCTGAAGAGCCAGGTCAGGAGCTGTTCATGTACGAGGATATCTCCATCTCCGTTGTGGTCGACTCGCTGAAGGGCCTGACCCGCAGCGCCAGCCAGCAGATGATGAACATGGGTGCCGACCTCGTCGAGTCAGGCGATGACTACAGCATCCAGGAAGGCTCCGAACAAGACTGGGACTACTACGGCAAGGTCATGGACGACGATACCCTCCGTGTCGTTACCATCATGCTCCGCTATTCCCCCCACCACTCCGAAGCCGTCGCCCCTCTCCGCGACTGGGTCAAAGATTTCACCTTGAAATAAACGATAAAAGCCCCGCTCGGAAGGGCGGGGATAATCGTTATTAATAGAAGCCGTTTCTTCTTCTGTTGAGGAGGAAATAGGTGAGTCCTAAGATGATGAGGGCGACAATCAGGGTGATGGCGATGTGGGTGTAGAGCTTGATCCGTTCGCCGGTGATGCGCTGCTGCTCCATCTGGATGTCCTGATTGATGTCGTTGATGGTGAGCGTGGAGATCTCGTTGTTACGTTTGTCCTTGGCGGCCATCAGTTTGTAGAGGGTCTCGATCTCAGCATCCTTGTCGCCCTTGAGCTTATAGATATGGCTGAGGAAGCAGAGTCGGGGAATATCGAGGGTGATGGAGTCGCAGGCTTTCACGGCCTGATCGAAGTCGCCATCGAAGAGGAAACGCCCCAGATGCATGTATTTCCAGTACATCGAGAGCTCTTCTTGGGGATTCTCCTCACGTATCTTGACCACCTCGCGATAACAGTCATCGAAGGTCTTCTTGTCGTTATGACCGATGGCCACCATGCCTTTCAGTGAGGTGGTGGAGCAGCGCTGGCGAGGCGTTTTGGCGAGGGCGATGGCCTTGTCGGCCCAGTAATAGCCATTGGGTCCATCTTCGGGCTCGGAGAGGATGCTGATGTTGGCCAGCGTCGAGTAGATGTTGAGGAGATCGTTGTCGTTAGTGCCTGGCTTGATGGCGTTGGCTGCCTTCATCAGGTATTTCCTGCTGAGTTCGTTCTCGTCGCGCGAACCGTAGAAGATGCCGAGGAGTTCGTCGACCATGTAATAGCAATCCTCTGCCTTCTGCTTGATGAGTTCGTCTTTGATCTGTTCGGTCTTCTCGAGGGCCTTGCTGTAGTAGTTGTGGTTGAGGTCGTAGCATACCTCGCGACTCATGGTCTTGAAGTATTTGTACTGGTCGTGGACGCTCTTGTAATAGTTGCGCAGATTCTCAAGAGCCTTGTAGAACTCATAGTCGTTGTTGCCAACGAAGAAGACCTGTACGATACGTTCGAGGCGTTCTTCCTCGGTCTCTTCCGTCGTGTCCTGTGCGAAGAGGACGACAGGGCTGATCGTCAGCATGATGATGAATAGTAGTCTTTTCGAGATTTCCTTGAAGTGTATCATGACTTTATGTATTTAGAAGTTGAGTTCAGTCCAGTTCTCGCTGAAGTCGGTCATGCTCGAGAAAATGAGGTTAGCGCCTGCAGCGAGCAACTCGTTGTTAGGCAACGGACCGGTGTTGACAGCGATGGTGAAGATGCGGGCGGCATAGCCTGAGCGCACGCCCAATGGGGCATTCTCGACGACGATGGCCTGCCAAGGGGCGAGGTCGCCTGCCTTGCGGAGTCCCATGAGGTAGGGGTCGGGCAGGGGCTTGCCACGTTTCACGTCGTAGGCAGTGGTGATGTTGGACTCGTCGACATAGTCGCCGAAATCCTTCAGGATACGGTTGATGAGCGGGCGCTGTCCACTGCCTGTGACAACGCCGCACTGGATGTCATTCTCATGGATCTGGCGCATCAGCGAGAGGATGCCTGGCATGACGGGGGCCTCGGGCAGGCTGTGGAAGGTCTGCGACTTGAGGTCGTACATCTTCTGGGCCTCGGCTTCGTCGATATCGCGATGTTGCTGGAGCCGTACCATCTGGCGGATGGTGTCGACACCACGGGCGCCTTCGGTCTGATAGGCATCATCGGCTGTCATGTGGATGCCGAACTTGGCCATCGACTCCTGCCAGGCAATCGCGTGATTGGGCATGGAGTCGTAGAGGACGCCGTCCATATCAAAGAGCACGACTCTGGGGCTCAGTGCCTCAAAGCCGTGTTCTTCCAGGTATTTCTTGATCGCCAGCTGATACATTATTCCTTTGCCAGACGCTCTTTAATGGCCTTCGAGTCAGCCTCATAGCCGGGCTTGTCGAGCAGGGCGAACATATTCTTCTTGTAAGCCTCTACACCTGGCTGGTTGAACGGGTTCACACCCAGCAGGTTGCCGCTGATGCCGCAGGCAATCTCGAAGAAGTAGATGAGCTGTCCGAGGTAGCGCTCGGTCAGGCGAGGCATGGTGATGCGGATGTTGGGCACGCCACCGTCGACATGAGCCAGACGTGTGCCGAGCTCGGCCATCTTGTTCACTTCGTCCACACGCTTGCCAGCGAGGAAGTTCAGTCCGTCGAGGTTCTCCTCATCATTGGGGAAGAGCAGCTTCTTCTCGGGCTCCTCGATAGAGATGACCGTCTCGAAGATGGTGCGCTCGCCGTCCTGGATCCACTGTCCCATGGAGTGGAGGTCGGTGGTGAAGTCGACAGAGGCAGGGAATATACCCTTCTTGTCCTTACCCTCAGACTCGCCGTAGAGCTGCTTCCACCACTCACTCATGAAGTGGAGCTTAGGCTGGAAGTTGACCATGATCTCGATCTTCTTGCCACTCTGATAGAGGCCGTTGCGAAGAGCTGCGTAGATGGCTGCAGGATTCTCTGCGAAGGGCACATCGGTACCGCAAGCCTTCTCCATGTCCTGAGCACCGCCAACGAGTTCCTTGATGTCGAATCCGGCACAGGCGATAGGCAGCAGACCTACTGGTGTGAGCACTGAGAAGCGACCTCCCACGTTGTCGGGGATGATGAAGCTCTTGTAGCCCTCCTTGTCGGCACAGGTACGGGCAGCACCGCGCTTGGCGTCAGTCACAGCCACGATGACCTTCTTGGCCTCGTCCTTGCCACGCTGGGCCTCGCACTGCTTCTTCAGCAGACGGAAGGTGAGGGCAGTCTCGGTGGTGGTACCACTCTTGGAGATGTTGATCACACCGAACTTCTTGCCTTTCAGGTACTCAGTGAGTTCGAAGAGGTAGTCCTCACCGATGTTGTTGCCTGCAAAGAGGATGGTGGGGTTCTTCTGGTCCTTCACCAGCCAGGCAAACGAGTTGCTGAGGGCTTCGATGACGGCACGGGCTCCCAGATAGGAACCGCCGATACCAGCCACAACAATGGCCTCGCAATTCTCGCGGAGCACGTTGGCCGTAGCCTGGAGCTCGTCGAGGAAGGCGGGGGTGATGCTGGAGGGCAGATGGAGCCATCCGAGGAAGTCGTTACCTGGGCATGTGCCCTCTTCAAGAGCCTTCTGAGCGGCCTTTACCTGAGGCTGGAATGCCTCTACTGCACCTGCCTCGAGGAAGCAGGCGGCTTTCGTGATGTCAAGTTTAATGTTACTCATAAAATATGTTTTTATTGATGTTTGTTAGTTTGTTACTATGTCCTTATGTTCTTCTGTCTAGAATCACCTGAATGAATCTGTTAATAATTTGATTTCAATCTGTGGGGCGATGCGCTCGTAGAGGATGTTGTAGACCGCATCGAGGATGGGCATGTTCACATGACAGTGACGGTTGATCTCCTTCATACACTTCGTACCGAAGTAACCCTCGGCAATCATCTCCATCTCAATCTGTGCCGACTTGACGCTGTAGCCCTTGCCAATCATCGAACCGAACGTGCGGTTACGTGAGAAGTTGGAATAGCCTGTCACCAGCAGGTCGCCCAGATAGACACTGTCATAGATGTTACGATCCAGGGGATAGACAGCTGTGAGGAAACGGTTCATCTCCTGCACGGCGTTGGCCATGAGCACTGCCTGGAAATTGTCGCCGTATTTCAGTCCGCTGCAGATTCCTGCTGCAATGGCATACACATTCTTCAGGACAGAGGAATACTCGATGCCCACCACGTCGCCAGAGGTCTTTGTCTTGATGAACTCACTGGAGAGTACGTCGCAGAAGGCCTGTGCCTTGTCGCGGTCACTACAGCCCACCGTGAGGTAGGACAATCGCTCGAGGGCCACCTCCTCTGCATGGGAGGGACCACCGATGCAGGCGATGTTCTCATAAGGCACATCATAGACCTGGTGGAAGTATTCTGAGCAGACGAGGTTCTCATCGGGCACGATACCCTTGATGGCGGTGAGAATGAACTTGTCGCGGATGCGCGTCTTCAGTTTCTTCAGGTGACTCTTGAGATAAGGCGAAGGCGTGACGAAGACGAGTGTATCGTATTGTTGGGCGATGCGGTTGATGTCGCTGTCGAAACTGATCTCGTCGATATTGAAATGCACACTGGTAAGATAGGCGGGGTTATGGCCCATGCGACGGAAATCATCAATCCGGTCATCGCGACGCATATACCAGCCGATATGGTGGGTGTGACTCACCACGATCTTGGCTATGGCTGTTGCCCAGCTGCCGCCACCGATAATTGCTATCTTACCTACGTCGTACATAAGTACTTTTTTTTAGACAGAAGAACAAAAGAACATATTTTTTCTGCGCGTAGCTTCTTATGTTTCTTATGTTCTTATGTCTAATTTATTGTTCGTTACTTTTGTTGATCCACTCGGCGACTTCATCTACTGAAGGCTTCTGGAGTTCGAGCTTGTACTTCTTGACGATGTCACCAATCTTCTGCTGGAGACCCTGGGGCTTCTCGTCCTTGATGTTTGAAATCAGGTTGAAACCAGCCTTGCGGAGAACAGGTACCCAGTCCTCGCTGACACCAATCTCAGCCCACTCTGCAGGTGTCGACTGGGGGATCTTCTTCTCGGGCTTCATCTGTGGGAAGAAGAGCACCTCCTGGATGAAGGTCTTACCCGTCATCAGCATCACGAGACGGTCGATACCGATACCGATACCAGAGGTAGGCGGCATACCATACTGCAAAGCACGGAGGAAGTCCTGATCGATGATCATGGCCTCGTCGTCGCCCTTGTCAGCAAGTTTCATCTGCTCTACAAAACGCTCCTCCTGATCGATAGGATCATTGAGCTCAGAGTAGGCATTAGCCAACTCCTTGCCATTCACCATCAACTCGAAACGTTCTGTCAGGCCGGGCTTGCTGCGGTGCATCTTGGTGAGGGGTGACATCTCCACGGGATAGTCGGTGATGAAGGTAGGCTGGATGAAGGTGCCCTCGCAGAACTCGCCAAAGAGTTCGTCGATGAGCTTGCCCTTACCCATGGTCTCATCGACATCCATACCCTTCGAGAGACAGAACGCACGAATCTCCTCTTCCGTCTTGCCGTTGCAGTCGAAGCCTGTCTTCTCCTGAATAGCCTCGAGGATGGGCAGACGGCGATAAGGTGCCTTGAAGCTGACGATGTTGCCATCGATCTCGCGCTCAGGCTTACCGTTGACGGCGATACAGATGGTCTCCAGGAGCTTCTCTGTGAACGACATCATCCAGTTGTAGTCCTTATACTGCACATAGAGCTCCATGCAGGTGAACTCAGGGTTATGGTTGCGGTCCATACCCTCGTTGCGGAAGTTCTTGCCAATCTCGTAGACACCCTCGAAACCGCCCACGATGAGGCGCTTCAGATACAACTCGGTAGCGATACGCATGTACATATCCTGATCGAGTGCATTGAAATGGGTGATAAACGGACGGGCAGAGGCTCCTCCTGCAATCATCTGCAGGGTAGGTGTCTCCACCTCGGTATAGCCAGCCTCGTCGAGAACCTTTCTCAACGTACGGATAACGGTAGCACGCTGCAGGAAGGTGTCCTTGACACCCTCGTTGACCACCAGGTCGACATAACGCTGACGATAACGGAGTTCTGGATCGTCAAACTTATCGTAAGCCACACCGTCCTTGTATTTCACAATGGGCAGTGGCTTAAGACTCTTGGAGAGCAGTTTGAGCTCAGAGGCATGGACTGAGATCTCGCCTGTCTGGGTGCGGAACACTTTACCCTTCACACCGATAAAGTCGCCAATATCGAGCAGGCGCTTGAATACATTATTATATAAGTCCTTATTGTCGCCTGGACAGATGTCATCGCGGGTGATGTAGACCTGGATGCGGCCTTTGGAGTCCTGAAGCTCGGCAAAAGAGGCCTTGCCCATGACACGACGGCTCATCATTCGACCCGCAATGACAACCTCGTGCTCCTCTTCTCCTTCCACATTCCACATTCCACATTCCACGTTCTCTCTGATCTCTGTGCTAAAGGCATTAGTGGGGAACTCTGCTGCAGGATAGGGATCGATACCCATAGAGCGCAGTTCCAGAAGGCTCTGGCGCCTTCCGATTTCTTGTTCGCTTAATTCTAAAACGTTCATCTTAAATATTCGAATATTTCTATTTTGTGGCTGCAAAGTTACAAAAATCTCGCGAAAAATGCAAGATTAGAGTAAATAATTGCAAAAAAAATATGAAAGATTTGTTTGAACAAGAAAAAATGTTTATATTTGCGACAACTTTACCAACAACCGAAGAATGGAAAGGACTACTGCAAAAAAACGGGTCGTAGGCGTAGACATTAGCCTTGCTGAGACTACTTACGCCATTGTCGACGTAAAAGGTGACATCATTGCCAAGGACAGTTTCCCTACCGAGGACTATCCTGACATCAATCAATATGTGTCGACACTGAGTGAGCGGATCCTCGGACTGATCGAAAGGAACGGGGGCTACGAGAGTGTACGTTCTGTAGGTATCAGTTCGCCCAGTGGCAGTTTTATGACAGGTAGTATCGTGAATTCGCCTAACCTGCCCTGGAAAGGGGTGATTCCCTTGGCTGCGATGCTGCGTGACAGGATGGGTCTGGCAGTGGCACTGGCTAATAATGCGACAGTATCGGCTTTGGGTGAACACACCTTTGGCTGTGCGAGAGGTATGCGCGATTTCGTACTGATCACCCTGGGCACTGGCATGGGTAGCTGTCTGTTCTCCAATGGTCTGATCCATAAGGGAAGTGATGGTTTTGGTGGTGAGGTCGGACATACCTGTGTCGTCGATGGTGGGCGTCAGTGTGGCTGTGGCAACAAGGGTTGCCTGGAGACCTACACTGCTGCCAAGGGCATCGTACTGACAGCCAAGGAGGTTATGGCCGAGAGCAACCGACCCTCACTGATGCGTGACCTTGAGAAGTTGTCGCCCCGTACGATCAAGGATTGTTGTGACCAGGGCGATGAGCTCGCCATCGAGGTCTATCGTCGTACAGGTAGGATATTGGGTCTGGGCCTGGCCAACTATGCGTCTGTCGTCGACCCTGAGGCGTTTGTCTTCACGGGTGGCGTCGCCAAGGCAGGCCATTGGCTGATGGATCCCATGGAGGAGGCCTTCAATGAGTATGTGTTCCACAACATACGTGGCAAGGCGAAGTTCCTCATTTCCGAACTTGAACTGCATGATGTGTTGGGTGCCAGCGTCCTGGCATGGGAAGTAAGAGAGTATTCATTATTCAAATAGTTGAATCTTAATTGAGATCATAGAAATGGATTCAATAGAGACAATAGACAAGATCAAGACCCGCGTCGTAGGAATCGACATCCGTGTAGACCGAACCACATTCGCTGTCGTGGATATCCGAGGTGAGATTGTGGCAAAGGATCAGTTCTATACTGATGAGTATCCTGATATCAACGACTATGTATCAGCGCTGGCAGAAAAGGTCATCATGCTCGTTGAGGAGAATGGCGGCTATGAGACCGTCCGTTCTGTGGGTGTGAGTGCTCCCAGTGCCAGTTCTGTGACGGGATGTATCGAAAATGCAGCCAACCTGCCATGGAAGGGCGTTGTACCCCTGTCAGCGATGTTGCGCGACAGACTGGGACTCGCTGTGGCTGTGGCCAACGATGCCCATATTACCGCCTTGAGCGAGAAGACCTATGGCAGTGCTCATGGTATGAAGGACTTTGTGGTGGTTTCCATCAGTCATGGTGGTCTGGGCAGCTGTTTCTATTCCAATGGACAGCCTCATCTGGGCTTCAACGGTTTTGCCGGCGAGTTTGGTCATTGCTGTGTCGTGCCTGGTGGTCGTGAGTGTGGCTGTGGCAACAGGGGCTGTCTGGAGACTTACTGTTCGAAGGCCGGACTCGTGAAGACGGCTGAGGAGTTGATTGCCGAAAGTAAGGAACCCACCTTGTTGAGCGAGTTGAATGACTTGACGATAGATACCATTACCGACTGTTGCTACAAGGGCGACAAGGTGGCTATCGAGGTGTTCCGTCTGACAGGAGAGATGTTGGGTCTGGGCCTGGCCAACTATGCTTCGGTCCTGAATCCTGAGGCCATCATCCTGACAGGCGAAGTGACTCAGGCAGGCAAATGGCTGCTGAAGCCGATGCGTGCTTCGTTTGAGGAACACGTGTTCCATAATATCAAGAACAAGACGCGAATCCTCGTCTCAATCCTGAAGGAGGGTGAGCGCGACGTGCTGGGGGCCAGTGCCCTGGCATGGGATGTGAAAGAGTATTCGTTATTCAAATAGAACCTAAAAAACTAGCAGATAAAAGTAAACATGGAAGAAGTTAATATCAAATCCCGAGTGGTCGGTGTCGACATCAGTAACGAGAGTACCACTTATGCCATTGTTGATGTCCGTGGAAACATCATAGCAGAGAGTTCGTTCTCGACAGAGGATTATCCTGATATCAATAATTTCGTGACCCATCTGAGTGAGAAAATCGTAGAGCTCGTTGAGGAGAATGGTGGCTATGAGACTATCCGTTCGATAGGTGTCAGTGTCCCCAGTGCCAGCTCGGTTTCTGGTTGTATCGAGAATGCAGCCAACCTGCCTTGGAAGGGAATCATCCCCCTGGCTGTGATGCTACGTGAACAGATAGGACTGGCTGTGGGACTATCCAACGATGCCCATATCTCAGCTCTTGGCGAACAGACCTTTGGCATGGCTCATGGCATGCGTAACTTCATCATCATCAGTCTGGGTATCGGCATTGGCAGCTGTTTCTTCGCTGAGGGTGTGGAGCATCAGGGACATCTGGGCTTTGCAGGTGAGTTCGGACATACCTGTGTGGTGGTCGATGGTCGTGAGTGTGGCTGTGGTCACCGGGGCTGTCTCGAGGCCTACGTGGGTGCCAAGGGTATCGTCGTAACGGCTCGTGAGGTCATGCAGGAGTCTGACCGTCCTTCGTTGATGCGTGATCTCGAGAAACTCTCGCCACGTACGATTGCTGAGTGCTGTGACCAGGGCGATGAGTTGGCCATCGAGGTGTTCCGTCGTACAGGATATGTGCTGGGTCTGGGTATGGCCAACTATGCCTCTATCGTCGATCCTGAAGCCATCATCTTCACTGGTGGCATCGCGAAGGCAGGCAAGTGGCTTCTTGAACCAGTGGTTGAATCATTTGAGGATCATGTATTCGGCAATCTCCGTGGTAAGGTGAAGATCCTGTCGTCGAAGCTCGATAATCGTGAGCGCGATGTCTTAGGTGCCAGTGCCCTCGCCTGGAGCGTTCCCGAATACTCGCTCTTTAAGTAGTTCTTAGACAGAAGAACATAAGGACATAATATGGTTCTGCAAGAATATGTTCTTTTGTTCTTATGTCAAAAATAGAAAGAAGTGAACGTCGAGGAAATTAAAAAAATAATTGAGGAAAAGCCCAATTTGAGTACAGCCCTCGGGATGGAGTTTATCTCCACGCCCGAGGACGATACTTGTATGGCACGTATGAAGGTTGACGAACGTAACCGTCAGCCCTTCGGATTCCTGAGTGGTGGGGCTACGTTGGCTTTGGCTGAGAACGTTGCTGGTGTAGGCTCCTCTGCACTGTGTCAGGGCTGTGCCTGTGTGGGTATCGAGGTCAGCGGCAGTCATGTGAAGGCAGTGTCTGAAGGTGACACAGTGACAGCCTTTGCGCGTCTGTTACACAAAGGGTCTTCTCTTCACGTCTGGAATGTCGACATCAAGGATACTTCTGGCGATCTGATCTCCAGCGTACGTGTCACGAACTATGTCATTAATCCGCAGCGTAAGTGATGGCAGGATTTGCAGTCTATCGTTTACCCTATGCGCAACAAGCCACCCTCGTCCGTCAGACAGAGGGTGAGCCGATGGAGTTGTACAGTTGTCAGGATCTTAACGGACGACAGGGATTTGTCGTGGCTCCTTTCGAGGTAACCCCTGAACAGCCTATTCTCCTGATCCGTCCTGATGAGGTGGAACAGATAGATGTTCAGCAGGAACAGCTCTCCTTGTGCCAGGATACCGAACCAACCGTTCCTTCCCTTCACTATTCCATCGACTTTGCGAACTTCCACTCGCAGCTCAGTCTGGGGGCTTTCCAGAAGATTGTCCTTGCCCGTTGTGCAGTGGAGCCCAAGACGGATACTGTTGATCCTATGGCACTTTTCCATAGGGCTTGTGCACTCTATCCACGTATGTTCATTGCCATGGTCTCAACAGCGAAGAGTGGCCTCTGGCTGACAGCTACGCCAGAGATTCTCCTGGAGGGTCGTGAGCGCAGTTGGCGTACCATCGCCTTGGCTGGTACGATGCAGCTTGAGGGGGAACAGTTGAAGGGCGAGGGTGAGCAGGTGACCTGGTCAACCAAGAATATCCAGGAGCAGCGATATGTGGCAACCTATATCGCAGAGTGCCTGGAGCAGTTTACCAACGATTTCCATGAGGAAGGTCCCAAGACGGTACGTGCGGCTAACCTCGTACACCTGCGTAGTGATTTCAACTTCACCCTGCCTGCCGATGATCATATCGGTGATTTGTTGCAGGCCCTTCATCCTACGCCAGCCGTGTGTGGTCTCCCCAAGCGCGACGCGTTCCACTTCATCACCCATAATGAGCATACACCACGTCGGTATTACAGTGGTTTTATGGGCATGCTCGATCCTCAGGCTGAGACGCACCTCTACGTGTCGCTGCGTTGTATGATGATTGGCGACGACGGCTATCACCTTTATGCCGGTGGTGGTCTGTTGCGTGAGAGTACGATGGAGCAGGAATGGCGCGAAACAGAGCAAAAGCTCTCCACCATGCGACAAGTTATTAATCGTAAATCGGACTCGCTTTAGCGCTTTTACAAAGCGTAGCGACTAAAAGAAATCTGTAAATCGTAAATCTGTAAATCGTAAATCGTAAATCTGTAAATCGTAAATCACTTGATGTATAGTAATAAGGAGAATGTAAACATACTGACGAGTTTGCTCGTGGCACATGGGGTGCAGCATGCAGTGGTTTGTCCAGGCAGCCGTAACTCCGCCATCGTTCACAACCTCAACGAGTGCCCGGCCATCCAGTGTTACCCTGTGACTGATGAGCGCTCGGCAGGTTTCTATGCCCTGGGAATGTCACAGGCACTCCGACAGCCAGTCGTGGTATGTGTCACCAGTGGCACTGCACTCCTGAATCTCGCACCTGCTGTGGCTGAGGCTTGTTATCAGCATATCCCCCTGGTCGCCATTTCTGCTGATCGTCCCCCTCAGTGGATCGATCAGCTCGATGGTCAGACGCTGCCACAGCCTGATGCCCTTGGGCGTTTCGTGCGTAAGGCAGTATCCTTGCCAGAACCTCATGATTCAGAGGAACACTGGTATTGTAATCGTCTAGTCAACGAAGCTCTCATCGCCGCACTTCAGGGTGGGAGAGGACCAGTGCATATCAACGTACCCATTACCGAACCCCTTTTCGACTATACGGTCAGTGAACTGCCTGTAGAACGGAAGATAGAGTGGACTCCTGCTGATATGTCTCCTGCGACACTGAGTCATGTCACACGGATGTTCCTGCAGGCCAGACGCCCCATGCTGATCAGTGGTCAGCCCATGAATCCCTTGCTCGACGAGGCGGTCAGTCTTGTGGGCGACGATGAGGCTTACTTGCCCGATTTCGTGCTTTATATCGGAGGCTCTATCGTCAGCAAACGTCTGAAGCGTTTCCTGCGTAAGGCCAAAGAGACGTGGGTGGTGAATGC
>JAEEGK010011734.1_pt1 | contig 19971 bp, 13 predicted proteins | sample 8958771 | NCBI WGS metagenome assembly JAEEGK01 (sample SAMN16246547, study PRJNA631951) | gut metagenome | biome: gut microbiome; feature: rumen; material: SC-attached | host: Bos | place: Iran: Karaj | collected 2018-10
AAAGTTGCTAATCAAATCATTACTGCCATTCGGAAGAAGAAATCCAAAGCCTACGTTACTAAGCGTTGGCATATTTTAGCGATAATAAATAAAATCCTTCCATATTGTTTATATAAAAGAATGTAACCTCCTAATATTGAAAGAAAATTGCCTTTTGAAAGCAGTTTAGTTTACTCCGCTTTATATATAAGGAGGTCTAAACTAAACCTACTTGCCCACGCAGAAGTGTTTAAAGATATTTCCTAAGACTTCGTTGGGGGTTATTTGGCCGCCGGTGATTTCGGCAAGGGTGTCGAGGGTGAGGCGAAGGTCTTCGGAAAGGAGGTCGCCACTGAGTCCGTTGTTGAGGCCGTCGAGTACGCGCTCAAGATGTTCGTGGGCGCGAACCAAAGCATCGTAATGACGGGCATTGGTGACGATAATATCGTTCTCTGTCAGGGTGGGGATGTCGGCAGCTTCGTAGATGGCTTGCTCTAATGCCTCCATACCAGTGCCAAACTTCGCACTGATGGCGATAAATGGCAGATTTGACAAATTGTAACTATTGTTATCTTCTTTATCAATCTTATTTGCGACAACAATAAGTTTCTTGTTTTCAGTGCGTTGTGTTACTTCGCTAATATCTCCCGTTGAGGGCTCTTGGTCGATGAGCCACAGCACGATGCGAGCCTTCTCGATGGCGGCATACGTGCGGTCGATACCTATTTGTTCGATGGTGTCAGTGGTCTGACGGATGCCAGCCGTATCGATAAAGCGGAAGGTGATACCCTTGATGTCGATGGTGTCTTCAATGGTGTCGCGGGTAGTTCCATGAATGTCTGAAACGATAGCGCGATCGTCTTTCAACAGAGCGTTGAGAAGGGTAGATTTTCCCACGTTTGTCTTGCCTACAATGGCCACAGGAATACCACGCTTAATGGCCTGTCCTTTCTCAAAACTCCTGGCGAGAGTGGTGATATGATTGTTAATTGTTTTGGTAAGTTTGAGGAGCTCACTGCGATCAGCAAATTCAAGGTCCTCGTGATCGGAGAAGTCGAGTTCGAGCTCCAGCAACGATGTCAGTTTCAGCAATTGCTCGCGTAACTGTGCCAGTTGCGAACTGAAATGACCACGTAGCTGACTCATCGCTATTTGGTGAGTCGCCTGATTGGTTGAGGCTATCAGGTCGGCTACAGCTTCAGCCTGACTCAAGTCCATCTTGCCGTTGAGATAGGCACGCTGAGTAAACTCGCCAGGATTAGCCTGCCTGCAACCATTCTCAATCAGCAACGCCAGCACCTTATTCAGAATAAAGCGCGAACCATGACATGAAATCTCTGCACTTACTTCGCCCGTGTAAGAGTGGGGGGCACGGAATACTGAAACCAGTACCTCGTCGATGATCTCTGCACCATCCTTGATATGACCGTAATGAATGGTGTTGGGCTTTGCATCGGTGAGATTCTTGGAGAATACACGAGAAAGAATCTCAAGCGCCTGAGGGCCTGAGATTCTTATGATTCCGAGTGCTCCACCTGGGGCGGTAGCGAGGGCACAAATCGTTTCTGTCATTGAATTAGATACGGTCGAGAACCTTCTCGATGAGGGTATCGATAGAGTTCTTGTACTCGGTGTTCATCTTCTGGGCGTAGCGGTTGGCGATGACCATGCAACAGGTCATGGCGCGATGGCCTAAGAGTGAAGCGAGACCAGCTACGGCAGATGACTCCATCTCGAAATTACAGATCTTCATATCGTCGTATTCGAAGGCCTCGATCTTTTCGTTCTGCTGGGGATCTGCGATGTCTGCACGAAGCACGCGACCTTGAGGACCATAGAATCCGCCGCAAGAGATGGTGTAGCCGCGCACCATATCGTCCTTGGCAATTTGTTCGATAAGTTCCTCGTCGGCGATAGACACGTATGGGGCTCCCTTGATGGGATCCCACTGCATGTGCTCGCAGAAAGCACGCTCCATATCGATGTCGCAGACCACATTACGACCTGCGTAATAGTTCAGCAGACCGTCGAAGCCTATACTCTTGACGCTGGCGATGAAGCTGCCCGTTGGCGTGAAAGGTTGCAATCCGCCACAGGTACCAATGCGTACCATCGTGAGCGTGCGGTGCTCGTCTTTCTCCTCGCGGGTGTTATAGTCGATGTTGGCAAGGGTGTCAAGCTCGTTGACCACGATATCGATGTTGTCGCAGCCGATACCGTGACTCTGACAAGTGATGCGCTTGCCTTTATACATACCGGTGATGGTGTGGAACTCACGGCTGCTGACCTCGCACTCCTTCGAGTCGAAGTGGGCAGCAACGGTGTCGACACGGGCTGGATCACCTACGAGGATAACCTTATCGGCCAGTTGTTCTGGCTTCAGATGAAGGTGGAAACATGAACCATCGGCATTGATGATCAGTTCTGATTCTGGGAAATTTCTCTTACTCATAGACTTGTATTTTTTAGTTGATAACTTTGATTTCAGTGTTACGTGCCTGCTTCTCGAGGGTCTTGATGCGCTCTGATAGTTGCAGCACTTCTTGTTCGCCAAGCAGAAGCTCGCGCTTCATTCCCTCGCGATCTGCGGCATTGGCTTTGGCATAGTCCTCACGGGCACTGTCGAGTTCGGCGTTCAGCGTACTGAGTTGCTTGCGGGCTTTGATGAGCTGCTCATAGAGTGCTGCAGCCTCACGAGAACGGAAATCCTTGGCGCTGGAGTAGGTGAGGGCATCGTTGATGATCAGCTGCTGACTGGCATCGGCTGTCGGCACAGCCTTCGACTGCTTGGCAGCCACACTGAGATGTTTCAGTCGCTCGAGGGCAGCCTGACGCTCTGTGCCATTGCCCCAAGTGTCTGCAATCTGACTGATGGTCGAGAAGTTGCGTATCTGCTGCTCGGAATAGTCAGAGAGGTCATAATTCTTGCGGCTGTCGGAGGGCACGAAGATATAGATGCAGACCTTTCCCTCAGGCTGGCGACGGTCGCTGACGAAATAGCCGATGCGGTTATATTCGTCGATGGCGTACATATAGTCGTTGGCCTCAGAGTTGAAGGGCATGCCCAGGTTCTCAGGTTTCATGAAACGGCTGCTGTGCGAGTCGTAACGGGTGAAGAAGATGTCGTAGCCACCAATGCTCTCAGGACCCTTGCCTGCGAAGTAGAAGGTGATGCCATCCGTCAGCATGAAGGGGTAGGCGGCCTCACTGATGCCATCGCTGATGCCCTGAAGGGCTATCGGACGGCTCCATTCGTCGCCCAACTTGTCGATGGTGTAGAGCTGATGATGGAGACTGTCATCGGGCAGACTGAAATAGGCTTTGTTGCCCATCTCGTTGATGAAGACGCTGGTGCTGTCATCCTGACTCTGATTGAGGAACTGCTGGGTACTCATGATGGTTCCTGCCTCTTGGGATATGCGCAGATGGGAAAGGAATATCCGCTTATCCGTCACGATGCTGTCGATGATGAGTATCTGCTGGGTCATCTCACGCATATTGGTGATACGTGGATCCTCCTGCGGTTGCTCAATGACAGGCTTCTTGACGACGCGCTTCTTTTTCTTCTGCGCACTCAGTGAGAGCGGCAGGAGCAGAACTAATGAGAGGATGGCAACTGTTCTCAGTTTCATGTCTTATTCTTCAATCAGTTTGTTGTCAGTGTTCAGAGCTCTCCAGATGCTGTAGCGGGCTTCTGGGTTGAGTTGCTCGATGTCGTTGTAGAGACGCTTGATGTCCGTGCGATGCGAGTCGGTCTCGTAGGGGCAGAGTTTCTGCTGCTTCTGATAGCCCTGCAGCTCAGCGTAGGCCTTGATATCCTGTTCCTCAATCATACACAGCGGACGGATGATCTCGAGTGGCATCTTCTTCATCTTCAGGCGCGCTGGCATCGTGTCGAACCGCCCTTGGAAAGTAAGGTTCATCAGGGCTGTGTGGATGAGATCGTCCTGATGGTGGCCTAGGGCTATCTTATTGCAGCCAAGTTCCTGAGCGAGATTGAACAACTCTTTGCGTCGCATCCAGGAACAGAGGAAACAGGGTTGTTTCTGTCGACGGGCGTCTCTCGCGTTTTTGATGGTTTCTTCGCCCATCTCAAATCGCGTTGTCCTCACGTGGAGCTTTACGCCCAGATCATCACAGAACTGCTGCAGATAGCTGGTATCCGTCGCGTAATGGATGTTCTCCATCCTCACGTGCAGGGCCTCTACGCTGAATCGTGGGTGGTCGATCTTGGTGCGCTTCGCCAGAAGTTCCAGCAACAGGAGCGAATCCTTCCCACCAGAGAGTCCTACGAGGATATGGTCATCATCTTCAATCAGATGATAAGTAGCCATCGCCTTGACAAAGCGCTCATTCAGCCTCTTTTCCAGGCGACGGCTCTCCATATCATTCTGACTTTTCAATTTTCAATCTTCAATCTTCAATTTTCACCTCTCAGGTGCTTGTCCATGTTCAAGGCAGCGCGACGACCATCGCCCATAGCGAGGATCACGGTTGCACCACCACGTACGATATCACCTCCTGCGAAGATCTCCTTGCGAGAAGACTGCATCTCCTCAGAGACGGCAATCGTATTCTTGCGGCCCAGCTCGAGGCCATCGATACTCTTGGGAACCAGCGGGTTAGGCGATACACCTACGGCAACGATCACCTGATCGACATCGAGTGTCACCGTCTTTCCTTCAACAGGAACAGGACTGCGACGACCTGATGCATCAGGCTCTCCAAGCTCCATCACCTGGAGTACGGCCTGCTTCACAGCACCCTGCTCGTCGGCGATATACTCGATAGGATTATGCAGTGTCAGGAAGTTGATACCTTCCTCCTTAGCATGCTTCACCTCTTCCAGACGGGCTGGCATCTCGACCTCAGAACGACGGTAAACGAGGGTTACCTCAGCACCCAGACGCTTGGCTGTACGACAAGAGTCCATAGCGGTGTTACCACCACCCACCACGAGCACACTCTTGGCAGGATTCAGCGGAGTATCGGTCTTGGGGTTAGCAGCATCCATCAGGTTTACACGCGTCAGATACTCGTTGGATGACATGATGTTGATACTGTTCTCGCCAGGGATATTCATGAAATTAGGCAGACCAGCGCCAGAGCCTACGAAGATGCCCTTGAAGCCCTGAGCCTCCAGTTGTTCTACGCTGATGGTCTTACCAACGATGACGTCAGTCTGGAAGTGAACACCCATCTTGGCGAGGTTCTCGATTTCCACGTCAACAATCTTATTCGGCAGACGGAACTCTGGAATACCATACTTCAGCACACCGCCAATCTCGTGTAGGGCCTCGAAGACATACACATCGTAGCCCTTCTTCACCATATCACCAGCGAACGAAAGACCTGCAGGGCCTGAACCAACGACGGCGATCTTGATGCCGTTGGCTGGTGCAATCTCAGGCAGAGAGATATTGCCGCTCTCACGCTCAAAGTCAGCAGCGAAACGCTCCAGATAGCCGATAGCCACAGCGGGCTCGTTCATCTTCAGGTGGATACACTTGCTCTCGCACTGCTTCTCCTGAGGACAAACACGTCCGCAGACAGCGGGTAGGGCAGAGGTATTCTTCAGCACCTTGGCGGCAGCCAGGAACTGACCACGCTCGATGTTCTTGATGAACGACGGGATATTGATATTGACAGGACAACCCTCTACGCATGAAGGCTTGGCGCAGTCGAGACAACGCTTGGCCTCTTTCATAGCCATCTCCTTGGTCAGACCGATATTCACTTCCTCAGTACGAGTGGTGGCACGATAAACGGGGTCGAGCTCTGGCATGATGACGCGCTCAATCTGTGTGCGCTCCTTCGGCTTCATGCTCTGCTGAAGCTCCTTACGCCAAGGTGCATTACGATCGGTAAGCACTTCGATGCTATCGTTTGTAGGATCGCTGTCCATCACGATGTCTGTCGTCTTTCCTGTGCCAATCTTGATGTCGGTTTCGATGCTATCGAGGTGCTCCTCGAAGTGAGCCAGCTCCTCCTGCTCCTCACGCTTGAAAGTACCCATGCGCTTGAACATCTCATCCCAATCGACAAGGGCACCGTCGAACTCAGGACCATCGATGCAGACGAACTTGGTCTTGCCACCAATCGTCAGACGGCATGCACCACACATACCTGTACCATCGACCATGATCGTATTCAGTGATACCTCGCAGGGGATATTGTGCTTCTGAGCAGTCAGATTCGAGAACTTCATCATGATGGGAGGGCCAATGGCGAACACCTTATCGACGTGCTCCTGCTCGAAGAACTTCTCCATACCAACTGTCACCACGCCTTTCTCGCCGTAGCTACCATCATCGGTCATGATGATCACCTCGTCAGAGCTCTCGCGAACCTTGTCCTCCAGGATAATCAGATCCTTCGAACGACCAGCCATCACTGAGAGCACACGGTTGCCGGCAGCTTTCAGAGCTTGGATAATCGGCAGCATGGGAGCCACACCGAGTCCACCACCAGCACAAACGACGGTGCCGTATTTCTCGATCTTCGTGGGGTTACCCAGAGGACCTACTACGTCAGTCACATAGTCGCCTTCGTTGAGGGCACAAAGTTTCTTCGACGACAGACCTACCATCTGTACAACCAGTGTGATGGTGCCTTTCTCGATATCGGCAGCAGCGATGGTGAGCGGCATACGCTCACCTTTCTTTCCAACGCGCACGATGACGAAGTTACCAGCCTTACGGCTCTTCGCAATCAGCGGAGCCTCGATCTCAAAGAGAAAAACTTTCTCAGAGAATTGTTCCTTCCTAATAATTTTGTTCATAGGTATTTGTTAGTTGTTGATTAATCGATGACGTCGCAGCCCATGTAGGGAACGAGGGCGGCGGGAACCTTGATGCCATTCTCCGTCTGGTTGTTCTCCAGCAGGGCAGCCACGATGCGTGGAAGGGCGAGAGCAGAGCCGTTGAGAGTATGACAAAGCTCAGGTTTCTTGCTGCCTTCAGGACGGTAGCGGCATTTCAGACGGTTAGCCTGATAGGTGTCGAAGTTGGATACTGACGATACCTCGAGCCAGCGACCCTGAGCCTCTGAGTAAACCTCGAAATCGTAGCAGATGGCACTCGTAAAACTCTGATCGCCACCACAGAGCAGCAGAATGCGATAGGGCAGTTCCAGCTTCTTCAGCAGACCCTCCACGTGAGCCAACATCTCCTTGTGACTCTCCTTCGAGTGCTCAGGTTTATCGATACGCACGATCTCGATCTTCGAGAACTCATGCAGACGGTTCAGTCCACGAACGTCCTTACCATAAGAGCCAGCCTCACGACGGAAGCACTGGGTATAGGCACAGTTCTTGATAGGCAGATCCTTTTCGTCGAGGATGACATCACGATAGATGTTCGTCACAGGCACCTCAGCGGTAGGAATGAGATAGAAATCGTCGATCTCGCAGTGATACATCTGTCCCTCCTTGTCGGGCAGCTGACCTGTGCCGTAGCCAGACGCAGCGTTTACCACTGTGGGAGGCATGATCTCTGTATAGCCAGCCTTACGAGCCTCGTCGAGGAAGAAATTGATGAGTGCGCGCTGCAGACGGGCCCCCTTACCGATATACACGGGGAAGCCTGCACCAGTAATCTTCACACCCAGGTCGAAGTCGATCAGATTATACTTCTTGGCGAGTTCCCAGTGGGGCAGGGGATTGGCAACGCCCAGTGAAGGGTTCACATCCCAGTTGCCTACGGTGTCACTCTCTGTGCACTCCTTCAGGTTAGACTTCACCACGTGGTTGTCTTCTGCGGCAGCACCCTCAGGCACCTCGTCGTAGGGGATATTCGGAATCTGGCAAAGGAGCGTTGTCATCTCCTCCTGTGCCTTGGCCATCGTCTCGTCGAGCTGCTTCGACTTCTCCTTGAGCTCGGCTACCTGTGCCTTTACCTGCTCGGCCTCGTCTTTCTTGCCTTCTTTCATCAGTCGGCCAATCTGTCCTGACAGTTGTTTCTGTTCATTCAGACTCTTGTCGAGCTCCTGCTGAGCCTCACGGCGCTTCTTGTCTACTGCGAGCACCTCATCGATGGCCTCCTTCGCACCTTTGAAGTGCTTCTTCTCAAGACCACGGATGACGCGTTCGGTTTCCTCATTAATAAGTTTGAGTGTTAACATGTTAAATACGTATTTATTTGTTTGAATTCAGTTTCTAAGGTGCAAAAGTACATAATTTTAGGCGAAAAGCCAAAATTTTCCATCGATTTTATACTTAATAGTATAAAAAACTCACAATGGGGACTGTCCCTATTGTGATAAAAAGCAGAAATCCTGCGCTCCGATTGGAACACAGGACTCTGTTGTTTGTTTGGAATAAGTGTTTTTTCTTTAAGCCTCGGCGTTGGGGATTACTGAAACCACGCTCTTGTCGCGCTTACCCTTGTGGAAGTTTACGGTTCCATCAACGAGCGCATACAGCGTGTCGTCCTTACCGATAGCAACGTTGTTGCCAGGATTGTGCTTTGTACCACGCTGGCGAACGATAATGTTACCAGCAACGCACTGCTGACCACCGAAAATCTTGATGCCAAGTCGCTGAGCTGCTGACTCACGGCCGTTCTTAGAACTACCTACACCTTTTTTATGTGCCATTTCTTGTTCCTCCTACGTTTTAAGCGATTACTGACTTGATTTCTACCTCAGTGAACTGCTCACGATGACCGTTGCGCTTACGAGAGTCCTTGCGGCGCTTCATCTTGAAGACGATGACCTTGTCACCCTTCACCAGCGGGTTCACTACTTCACATACTACCTTTGCTCCCTCTACGGTCGGAGCACCTACCTTCACTGCACCGTCAGCATCTACGAGCAGCACCTTGTCAAATTCAACAGTCTTACCAGCCTCGGCATCCTTGATGTGGTGCACGAAGAGCTTCTTGCCCTGCTCGGCCTTGAACTGCTGACCCTGAATTTCTACAATTGCGTACATTTGTTGTTTTTTGTTTGTAAATAGGGTTTTTTCCGCGAGGCGGCGTACGTTCGTACACACTTCACTCTGCCCCAACGGACTCTAATCGGGCTGCAAAGGTACAAATTTTATTGTACATTGAACATTGAACATTGAACATTGTGATTATATTTAGGAAAGTTTAACATTTTAGATAAGGGCAAAAAATAAAGCGATGACTTTCGCAAGCAATCGCTCCATATCTTCAATAGGTATTAGTTTTCTAAGGTAAAAAGATTGTTTTCAGGATAACAGGTGCAAAGGTAAACCAATTTTCCTTAATGGCCAAACTTTTTCTTTACTTTTTTTCATAATATCCCATTGTGTGGGTACACAATCGCAAAATTTATCAAACGTTAACACTTTTCTTTGCGCAAACGATTGATTTAGTCGATAAAAAATACGAAAAATGCTGGGGTCAGTGCCCCAGCATTTAGTTGTTATTTGATAAGATCTACGCTACGTTTAAGGAACTTATCGAGCGCTTCGCCCTTGAGCATACCGTTCTGGAGCAAGGCGAGGTCAATAAGCTGATGAACAATGGAGTTCTTTGAAGCGTATTCAGCAATCACGGCTGTCTTCTTATCCTTCTCGGCCTGAACAGCTTTCTCGGCTTCGGCCTTCTGGTCTTTCTCCTCCTGTGTGATCTCGTCGTACTTCTTCTTGTCCTGAGCCTGACGAATAGCGGCAAGGCGTGCCTCCTGGCCCTTGAGTTCAGAGACGATAGGCTTCAGTGCCTCGGCAGTGGCAGCCTCTGAGTCTTCGAGCACTTTCTTCACCAGCGGATGGTCAGAGTTGAGGACGATATTGAATGAATCAGGCATCTGGCCATAGAAACTCATACCTGGCTGGAAGCGACTCATCTCCTTCATACGACGCATATATTCGTTCTGCGTGATGATGACAGGACGTGCCTCTTCGCCAAGACTGTCGACCTGAACCATGAATTCTGTCTTATCAATCTTTGGCATCTGTGTGCGGAAGACTGCTGACAGATTGTCAGACTGCTCTTCTGTAAGATTGTTCTTGGGCGCATCGTCTTTCACGATGAGGCGCTCGATGATGTCGGCATCGACACGTGTGAAGTGGCTCTTCTCGAATTTCTGCTCCAGTGTCTGGATGGTGGGCACATCGAGTTGTCCGTCGAGCAGCAGCACTGAGTAGCCCTTATCCTGGGCAGCCTTGATATAAGAATACTGCTCCTCCTTGTCTGTAGCATAGAGGTAGACAAGCTGGTCGTTCTTATCCTTCTGGTTTGCCTCGATGAGTGTCTTATACTCGTCGAAGGTAAAGAACTTGCCCTCTGTGTCCTTCATCAGTGCGAAGTCCTTAGCACGATCGTAGAAGCCGTCCTCACTGAGGATACCATAGTTGATGAACAGTTTCAGATCGTCCCACTTCTCCTCGTACTCCTTACGGTTCTCGCTGAAGATAGCCTTCAGACGATCGGCTACTTTCTTGGTGATATAGGTAGAGATCTTCTTCACCTCGCGATCGCTCTGCAGGTAGCTACGAGAAACGTTCAGAGGGATATCCGGAGAGTCGATGACACCATGCAGCAACGTGAGGAACTCAGGCACGATGCCCTCGACCTGATCGGTCACGAATACCTGGTTGCAATAGAGCTGGATCTTGTTCTTCTGCAGCTCGATGTTCGACTTAATCTTGGGGAAGTAAAGGATACCCGTGAGGTTGAAAGGATAATCGACGTTCAGGTGAATCCAGAACAGAGGCTCATCACTCATGGGGTAGAGTGTGCGGTAGAAGCTCTTGTAGTCCTCGTCCTTCAGCGTTGAGGGAGCTTTGGTCCACAGCGGCTCCACATTATTAATAATATTATCCTCCTCGGTATCTACCTGCTTGCCATCCTTCCATTCGGTTTTCTTGCCGAAGGCGATGGGCACAGCCATAAACTTACAGTATTTGTTGAGCAAGCCCTCGAGCTTGTATTTGTCAAGAAACTCCTTGCAGTCATCGTCGATGTAGAGGATGATGTCTGATCCATGCTCCTCGCGCTCAGCATCGTCAATCTCGTAGGCAGGACTTCCGTCGCAGCTCCACTTAACGGCTTTCGATCCTTCTTTATACGACTTGGTAATGATTTCCACCTTCTTTGAAACCATGAAAGAAGAATAGAAACCGAGTCCGAAGTGGCCGATGATGTTGTTGGCGTTGTCCTTGTACTTCTCAAGGAAGTCAGTAACACCTGAGAAAGCAATCTGGTTGATGTACTTGTCGATCTCCTCCTCTGTCATGCCGATACCGTGATCGCTGATGGTGATGGTGCCCTTATCTGCATCGAAACTGATGCGAACGGTCAGGTCACCAAGCTCATCCTTATACTCACCCTGCTGAGCGAGGGTCTTCATCTTCTGTGTAGCGTCGACAGCGTTTGACACCATCTCGCGGAGGAATATCTCGTGATCGCTATAGAGAAACTTTTTGATGACGGGGAAGATGTTCTCAGTTGTAACCCCGATGTTACCTTTCTGCATAATATCTTTTATTTGATTTATATTCCGCAGAAGGTTTATGCAAAAAGCGTGCCAAATAAAAAACCTCCCCGACGTGATGTCAGGGAGGCTGTTATAGAGTAGGGGAGAAATTACTTGCTCTTCTTCTCGCTGCTCTCCATCTGAGCCTTCAGCTGAGCGAGGGCGTCGATGTCGCCGAGTGTTGTGCTGGCAGCTACATTCTCGATCTTTGGAGCGTCCTCCTTCTTCGGAGCACGTGCCTTCTTGGCAGCAGCCTTCTTCTCTTCACGCTGAGGATCCTCGAAGGTGCGGCTATGGCTGAGGATGATACGCTTAGAGTCCTTGTTGAACTCAATGACCTTGAACTGGAGTGTCTCACCGGCCTGAGCCTGTGTGCCATCCTCCTTAACGAGGTGCTTAGGTGTAGCGAAGCCCTCAACGTTCTCCTCGAGTGCTACGACAGCACCCTTCTCGAGCATCTCGGTGATCTTACCCTCATGGATAGAACCTACGCTGTACTTAGCCTCGAATACATCCCAAGGATTATCCTCGAGCTGCTTGTGACCAAGGCTGAGACGACGATTCTCCTTGTCGATATCCAGAACGACTACATCGATCTGTGCACCTACCTGTGTGAACTCTGAAGGATGCTTTACCTTTTTGGTCCAAGAGAGGTCGCTGATGTGGATCAGACCGTCTACACCCTCTTCGAGCTCTACAAATACACCAAAGTTGGTGAAGTTGCGAACCTTGGCATTGTGCTTTGAACCAACGGGGTACTTGGCCTCGATGTTCTCCCAAGGATCCTCGCGGAGCTGCTTGATACCGAGTGACATCTTGCGCTCGTCGCGGTCGAGAGTCAGGATGACAGCCTCTACCTCTTCGCCAACTTTCAGGAACTCCTGAGCTGAGCGGAGGTGCTGGCTCCAAGACATCTCTGATACGTGGATCAGACCCTCAACACCAGGCTGAACCTCAACGAATGCACCGTAGTCAGCGATAACGACTACCTTACCCTTTACGTGGTCACCCACCTTAAGGTTAGCATCCAGAGCATCCCAGGGATGTGGAGTGAGCTGCTTCAGACCGAGAGCGATGCGACGCTTCTCATCGTCGAAGTCGAGGATAACAACATTGATCTTCTGGTCGAGCTCGACAACCTTGTGAGGATCGTCTACGCGGCCCCAAGAGAGGTCTGTGATATGGATGAGTCCGTCAACACCACCGAGGTCAACGAATACACCGTAAGAAGTGATGTTCTTAACGGTACCCTCGAGGATCTGACCTTTCTCGAGCTTGCCGATGATCTCCTTCTTCTGAGCCTCAAGCTCCTGCTCGATGAGAGCCTTGTGAGAAACAACGACATTGCGGAACTCCTGGTTGATCTTGACAACCTTGAACTCCATGGTCTTGCCAACGAACTGATCGTAGTCGCGTATGGGGTGAACGTCGATCTGTGAACCGGGGAGGAAAGCCTCGATACCGAATACGTCGACGATCATACCGCCCTTCGTGCGGCACTTGATGTAACCCTGGATGACAGCATCCTTTTCGAGAGCATCGTTAACCTCGTCCCAAGACTTAGACAGACGAGCCTTCTTGTGAGAAAGGATCAGCTGACCCTTCTTGTCCTCAGCGCTCTCTACATAAACCTCTACCTTGTCACCGATCTTCAGATCAGGATTGTAGCGGAATTCAGAAGCGGGGATGATACCATCGCTCTTGTAGCCGATGTTGACAACAACTTCCTTCTTGTCAACAGAGATTACCTTACCTTCAACAACCTGATGGTCGGCAACCTTGCTAAGGGTTTCGTCGTAAGCCTTGTCGAGCTCTTCCTTGCTAACACCAGCAGTTGTGCCATTCTCGAACTCGTCCCAGTTAAAATCGTCGAGCGGCTTAACGTTCTTTGTTAAATCTGACATAATTTATAAAATAGTTGCCCCTCGTTTTTTTGTCGGGGCGAAGCCTGAACAGACGTTCATCAGGCCATCTTTAAAGGGTTAATATATGATAGGAGCAAGCGCCTGTTCCGGCTCCTATTTCCCCTAATGGGGACAAAAGCGGCTGCAAAATTACTTATTTTTTGTTAATATTTTATAGTTTATAGTTTATAGATGATTACTTTTATAATTTATTAACAGTCAAGAACTGCACTCATCAAAAAAGCGGACCTCTTTTCAGAAGTCCGCCCTTTTTAATATCGTTTTCCGCTTATAATTTAATTATCTATAAACTATAAGCTCTAACCTCATTACACGATTCCCTGAGCCATCATGGCGTTGGCAACCTTCATGAAGCCGGCTACGTTAGCACCCTTTACATAGTTGATGTAACCATCAGCCTGTGTACCGTACTTCACGCAGTTCTCGTGGATGTCGTTCATGATGCGCTTCAGATAGTCGTCAACCTCCTTAGAAGTCCAGCTCAGACGCTCTGAGTTCTGTGACATCTCAAGACCAGATACTGATACACCACCAGCGTTAGAAGCCTTACCAGGAGCATAGAGGATCTTGGCATCCTGGAAGATCTTGATAGCCTCGGGCAGTGAAGGCATGTTGGCACCCTCAGCAACAGCAATAACACCGTTGTCGATCAGAGCCTGAGCCTGCTCACCGTTGATCTCGTTCTGTGTAGCGCAAGGCAGAGCGATGTCGGCCTTCTCGTGCCAAGGACGCTCACCAGCGTGATATACTGCGTTAGGATACTCCTCAGCATACTCCTTGATACGTCCACGCTCTACGTTCTTCAGCTCCTTAACATACTCGAGCTTCTCCTGTGTGATACCATCGGGATCGAAGATATAACCGTCAGAGTCAGAAAGTGTCAAGGGGATAGCACCGAGCTGGATACACTTCTCAGTAGCATACTGAGCCACGTTACCAGAACCAGAGATCAGCACCTTCTTACCCTTCAGCTCGATGCCACGGGTAGCGAGCATAGAAGTCAGGAAGTAAACACAACCATAACCTGTTGCCTCAGGACGGATCAGTGAACCACCGAAAGAGAGACCCTTACCAGTGAGCACGCCCTGGAACTGGTGTGTGAGCTTCTTGTACTGTCCGAAGAGGTAACCTACCTCACGACCACCTACACCGATATCACCAGCGGGAACATCCTCATCGGGACCAATCACGCGATAGAGCTCGTTCATGAATGCCTGGCAGAAGCGCATAACCTCAGCGTCGCTCTTGCCACGAGGAGAGAAGTCTGAACCACCCTTGGCACCACCCATAGGCAGAGTTGTCAGTGAGTTCTTGAAAGTCTGCTCGAAAGCGAGGAACTTCAGGATACCCAGGTTTACACTCTTGTGATAACGGAGACCTCCTTTGTACGGGCCAATAGCGTTGTTGTGCTGGATACGATAACCCATGTTGGTCTGTACGTTACCCTTGTCGTCTACCCATGTGATGCGGAACTCATTCACGCGATCGGGGATGCAAAGACGCTCGATGAGGTTTGCCTTCTCAAACTCGGGGTGCTTGTTGTACTCCTCCTCGATGGTAGGAAGTACCTGAGAAACTGCCTGGATGTACTCCGGCTCATTGGGGAAGCGCTGCTTCAACTCTTCTACAACTTTAGCTGCATTCATAATTTAATCTTTTTTTAGTTGTTTGTTATACTGATTTGAAATTCTGAGTGCAAAATTACATCAAAAAAATGAAATACCAAACAAATTATCAAAAAAATAGACGAAAAACTGTCTTTTTGTAACTTAATTGATATAAATCAAGTCAAAAGGTCATAAATATGCAATTTTCTTGTGTTCGGACACAAAAAGAGCCGCATCTGATAGATGCAGCCCTTTATATAATTAATAAGGTGTAGGATTACTTCCCGAATGCGCTGAGGCGGGCTTTAATCTTTGCCACGTAGGCATCAATGGTAGCCACAGCAACGATGTTCACGATGTCGCGTACAGAGGCACCGAAGTCGATGAAGTGAATAGGTTTGTTCAGACCCATCTGGATCGGGCCGATGATTTCCGCATCGGATCCGAGCATCTGCAGCATCTTATACGATGAACGGGCAGAGGTCAGGTTGGGGAATACCAGTGTGTTCACTTTCTTGCCGTAGACCTTGGTGAACGGATATTGCTCGTCGCGCAGTTCATTGTCAAGCGCGAATCCTAACTGCATCTCACCATCGATAGGCAGATCGGGATAGAGTTCCTGCATCTTGGCAACGGTATCCTTCACCTTCAGGGCACCGTCACTGGTGTTACTGCCGAAGTTGGAGTGTGACACCAGAGCGATGACAGGTTTCTCGTTGAAGAAGCGTACGGCCGTTGCTGCCAGCTTGGCGATGTCTAAGAGCACCTCTCTGTCAGGGTTCTCGTTCACCAGTGTGTCGGCGATGTAGTAGGTACCCTTTGGCGAGTTGATGATATGCAGGGTTCCGAAGTGCTTGTATTCAGGACGGATACCGATAACCTCGTTGACGACCTTGATGGTGTTTGAGTACTTCGTGTAAAGACCAGTGATATAGGCATCGGCCTCGCCAGTCTCTACCATCATCATGCCGAAGTAGTTGCGCTCGAACATCTTGTCGTTGGCCTCCTGGAAGGTGTAGCCATCGCGCTGACGCTTCTCTGTCAGGATACGGGCATAACGCTCACGACGTTCCATCTCTGACGGATGGCGCAGATTGACGATCTCGATACCCTCGATGTTCAGGTCGAGTTTCTTGGCCAGTTTCTGGATGACCTCATCGTTGCCCAGCAGGATGGGGTGACAGATGCCTTCAGCCTTGGCCTGTGCGGCAGCCTTCAGCATGGTGGGGTGTACTGCCTCTGCGAAGACTACGCGCTGCGGATGGGCAGCAGCAGTGGCATAGAGCTTCTGGGTGAGTTTGGTCTCCTGGCCAAGCAGTACTGACAGCGAGCGTTTGTACTCGTCCCAATCCTCGATCTTCTTACGGGCCACACCACTCTCGATGGCAGCCTTGGCAACGGCTGATGATACCTCCGTAATCAGTCGTGGGTCAACAGGTTTGGGGATGAAGTAGTCACGTCCGAAGGTCAGGTTATTAACCTTATAGACATCATTCACGACGTCAGGTACAGGCTGTTTGGCCAGATCGGCGATGGCGTGAACAGCAGCCAGCTTCATCTCTTCATTGATGGCTTTGGCGTGTACGTCGAGAGCGCCACGGAAGATATAGGGGAATCCGATAACGTTGTTGATCTGATTAGGATAGTCTGTACGTCCTGTAGACATCAGTACATCAGGGCGAGCCTCCATCGCGTCCTCATAGGAGATCTCAGGTACGGGGTTGGCGAGGGCGAAAATCACGGGATCCTTGGCCATCGTCTTCACCATATCCTTAGAGAGCACGTTACCCTTTGAGAGTCCAACGAACACGTCGGCATCCTTGACGGCCTCTTCCAGTGTGTGGATGTCAGTGCGACTGGTTGCAAAGAACTTCTTCTGCTCGTTCAGGTCCTGACGCTCAGTAGAGATGACACCCTTCGAGTCGAGCATCACGATGTTCTCCTTCTGAGCACCGATGGCCATATAGAGTTTCGTACAGCTGATGGCGGCGGCTCCTGCACCGTTGACCACAATCTTCACCTTTTTGATGTCCTTGCCGATCACCTCCATCGCGTTCTTCAGACCTGCTGCAGAGATGATGGCTGTACCATGCTGGTCGTCGTGCATCACGGGAATGTCCAGGTTCTTCTTCAGACGCTCTTCGATATAGAAGCACTCTGGCGCCTTGATGTCCTCGAGGTTGATACCTCCGAAGGTGGGGGCGATACGCTCTACAGCCTCGCAGAATTTCTCAGGATCCTTTTCGGCAACCTCAATGTCGAACACGTCGATACCACCATAGATCTTGAAAAGAAGACCCTTTCCCTCCATGACGGGCTTGCCGCTCATGGCACCAATGTCACCCAAGCCGAGTACGGCAGTACCATTCGAGATGACGGCGACAAGGTTTCCTTTGTCTGTATACTGATACGCAGTGTCAGGGTTCTCCTGTATTTCCAGACAGGGATATGCCACACCTGGAGAATAGGCGAGGCTCAAGTCGGTTTGAGTACGATAAGCCTTCGTTGGCTTCACTTCAATTTTACCTGGACGCCCACTCTCATGATATTCTAGGGCAGCTTCTTTTGTGATCTTAACCATATTATAACTAATCTGTTTTTGTTGTTAATTCTGAAAATCGCGCACAAAAATACAAAAAACTTGTGAAAAACATTTGGTTTTTTTGATTTTTTTGTACCTTTGCATACAAAAATGTATGAATATGCAAGAAAGAAGAGACATTTCGCCATACAGGCAGCGTCTGAAGACCCAAATCGTTGAAACAGCCATGAAGGCTTTTGCCGAGAAAGGTATACGTGGGGTGAGGATGGATGAAGTCGCTTCGTCCCTCGGTATTTCCAAGCGTACGCTCTATGAGATCTACGACACCAAGGAAGCACTTCTGTACGAGGGGCTCAAGCAATACGCAATCCGTCGTCAGGAAGAGATCAATGCTACGTCGAAACAGTGCAAGAACGTGATGGAGATCATGCTCACTGTCTATAAAAGGAAGGTTGAGGAATCTCAGCATACGAATATCCAGTTCTATAAAGATGTTGTGAAGTATCCGATGGTACAGAAGTTCATGCAAGAGTACAATCAGCGTAACCGAGAGCTCAGTCAGCAGTTTATCGAACGAGGTATTCAGGAGGGTTTTTTCCGTCAGGATCTCGACTACGAACTGGCAGGTCGTCTGTTCGAGGCTTTAGGTAATTACGTCTTGTATAATCAGCTTTACGAGAAATACTCCATTGAGGAGATCTTCCACAACCTGGTGTTTGTCTCGCTCCGGGGTATTTGTACGGATAAGGGCATTGTCGAGCTTGACAGATTAATAAAGGGCTGACCCTCGGGCCAGCCCTTTTGCTTTACTGATGCTGCTCGCGAAGCAGATCGTTCACCGTCTTCACAGGGTTGAATGTTCCGAGTGGAACCTCGACGAAGACCGTACTCCAATTGCTCATGGCACCATTCCAAAGACCAGGTAACTCTAAGGCTTTCAACTCCTTACCGGCCTTTGATTTAGAAGAGATGAAACCTGTGGTCTTATCCACGAACTCAGGCAGGTTGAACGGTTTGCCCTGATAGTCCTTGACTGCGCAGACGAGGTCTACGGGGTTGAAGTGTGTACCCTGAGTGAACATCTTCATATAAGCCTCGTTGTTGGTGTCAATCTGGCTGCTTTCAAGGATCTGGAGCGATACAGTACCATCCTGATTGTAAGTGAGGAACGGACCACCACCGGGCTCTCCCACATTCTTCACAACACCGCAGACGCGCATCGGGCGATTCAGTTTCTCGCGCAGATAGGCAGCATCGGCCTTCTTACCCTTGGCGTCTGTACAGAGCTTCTCGCTGACGAACTTGGCAATCTCTTCCAGCTGTGCGTCTGTAGCGCCAGCATCGAGGATACGCAGATACTCGAAGGCTTGCTTCTGCAGCGATACGAGCACACCAGCGATCACCTGCTTCCACTCTACGGTCTCAGGCTTCAGACGATCGGGCACCACATTGTCGATGTTCTTGATGAAGATGACATCGGCATCGATCTCATTGAGGTTCTCGATGAGGGCTCCGTGACCACCTGGACGGAAGAGCAGTGAGCCGTCGTCATTGCGGAATGGTGTGTTGTCGGGATTGGCAGCGACGGTATCCGTCGATGGCTTCTGCTCAGAGAAGGTGATGTCGTACTTGATGCCGTACTTCTTGGCGAACGAGTCGGCCTTCTCAGCGACCTTTGCCTTGAAGAGTTCCATGTGCTCATGGCTGACGGTAAAGTGAACATGAGCCTCGCCGTTGCTGGCAGCATAGAGCGCGCCCTCTACGAGGTGCTCCTCCATCGGTGTGCGTGGTCCCTCGGGATACTTGTGGAAAAGCAGCAGTCCCTTCGGCAGCTGTCCGTAGTTCAGACCCTCAGCCTTCAGCATGTTGGCAGCCACAGCCTTGTAGTTGCCCTCAGCGATCAGTGCCTTGATGCCCTTGCCCTCATTCTTCTGGCAGGCAGCGTCGAGTGCGTCGTAGAAGGCGAACTTCTCGATCTGGTCGAAATATTTCTTCTCAAAGTCTGTAGTGGGAACGTCGTAGTCAGCATCGACGAATGCGAACATGTTCTTGAACATACGGCTGGCAGCGCCCGAGGCTGGCACGAACTTCACAACGCGCTTACCCTCAGCCTTGTAGGCATTCCAGATGTCCTCCAACTTCTTGCGCTCGTCAGCAGCAGGGGCGATGATGCCATTGCCGATACTTGCTGCTGCCTCCAGCTTCAGGAAAGGGAATCCGGTTTTAAACTCACTCAGTTGATTTTCAATCTGCTCAGGGGTAATACCCTTCTGTGCAATCTGTTTTAAGTCTTTCTCTGATAACATAATTTTTATAGTTTGGTGAAATTTATGCCGCAAAGTTACGAATATTTTTTTTATTTTTCGTATCTTTGCCACGAAAAATTGAACGAGATGGCAGAAATGTTTGCTTTTACATACGAAGAGAAGAAAAAAATGGCCGCCCAGACAGCCGAAATCCTTCGTGAGGAGAT
>JAEEGK010011735.1_pt1 | contig 19970 bp, 7 predicted proteins | sample 8958771 | NCBI WGS metagenome assembly JAEEGK01 (sample SAMN16246547, study PRJNA631951) | gut metagenome | biome: gut microbiome; feature: rumen; material: SC-attached | host: Bos | place: Iran: Karaj | collected 2018-10
ATACTTATTCAGGATTAATTTTAAAAAATATTGAAGGAAATGATGTTTATTTTTATTCAGTTTTAAGTGGACAAAATTTGATAAATTTATGGAAATTTAATATAGAAAATCAAGGATTAAGTAAACCATTTTCTATAAATTATAAAACTGAAATTCATTATTCACTTTTTAGTGGTTCTTTATGTAAATATAATGAAGAATGTTTCTTTGTTGGAGGATATGAAATGTATGGTTATTATCTTATTTCATATAATAATTTAAAAGTTATTTTTCATGATATCCCTAATTATAATCATTTTCAAAGTATTTGTGTTATGCCTGATGAAACTTTTGTATGTGGAGAAAATTATGGGAATAAAAAATTTTATTTGAGAAGATATCAAATTATAAATGATAAAAGTTTTTTAGTAGATAATATTATTGAAGGTGATGATAAAGAATCTCCTAAAAAAAATCCAATTACTATTATTTGTTTAGATAATTCTAATATTGTTGTTGGAGATTATGATGGAAGTATTTCATTATGGGGATAATTAATATAATATTTTCATGATTTCAAATTATTACAAATGATGTTCTATTATTTATATAAATAAATAGAATTATTATTTTTTTTATTTTAATTACCAAAATGATATTATAGAAATGTTTATAAAAGTAATAACAGATGGAAATTCAAAAAAATAATTCAACAAATAACAAAAAAAATTTTAGAAAAAAAAGGAACTCCAATTTTATTACAAAAAATTCATAAATATTTTAATTCATTTGAATTAACTTTTCTATATGATGAATTAGCGAAAGATGTAGAAAGAGATTTATAATTTAAATACTTTTTTTAATAAAAAAATAAAAAATTGATAAAATGAAAATATTTAAGAAAGAAAATATTATAATAATTTGTAAAACTTTTAAAAATGTTTCCTTCTTAGTGATATAGGGAAACTTTTTTTATTTACTGTGTCATTTAGAATAAAATAATATTTTTATCATATTTCGTTAAAAAGAGAATAATTATATATATGATATGACCTCATTATTTGAAAAAATTAAAGTGGCTCTTTAATTAATATGCCACGTGTAGGTTGTGTTTTGATAGAATTATTAACTGATGTTCCTTTATTTCAAAGAAAAAGAGATGAAAATTTAAAATTTAATGAAATAATTAGCCTGTAATTACTAAATTACCTGTTTAACAGAAAAAAAATATGGTAAAAAAAGAAATAATCAAAATTACAATAATAATAACAATCATAATAATAGTAATAAAAATCCATAACAAAAAATCATCAATAATAATAATAATAAAAACAATAATATATTAAAAATATAATAAAAAAAAATATACATAAAGGTAATTTGAATAATAATTGTTTAAATAAGAATAATTCTATTAATAAAGTTAATAATTTTTTAATTAAAAAACAATTAATAATAATAATATGATAATAATAATGAAATACTATTTTATATCAATAAGGATAATGATATTCAAAAAAAAGAAAATAAAAATATTATTGAATTTTTATTAGAAGAACCTAATCAAAAGGATGGTATAAAGAATTTTTTAGGGAAAAAAAGAAATTTTTATAATTTTCCCGAATAATAATTTTTTGAATTTTTGAATATAAGTTTATATATTATTTCATAAAATATATATATTAAAAAATTTAAATAAAAAGAACGAATCAAAAAAAAACTAAAATTAAATAATAATATGGCAATAAATCCAATAGATCATTTTTCTCGACCATTAAGCCAAATAATAAACACATATAATCGGAAAAAATTCATAAATATGAACAAAGAATATATATTAGATTTAGAAATCTCAAATAAATTAAAAACAGATGGAAATAATCCACTAACAAGAGAAATAATAAATCATTTAGAAAATGAGAAACAAAAGTTAAAACCAGAATATTTAAGAAAAAAAAACAAAGTAAATATTATAGGAGTAGATGAAGGTTTTATATCACTTCCAAAAGTAACATCAAATTCAAATTGGAAAAAATTATCAAAAGAAGAAATAGAACAAATAGAAAATTATAAATTAAATAAAAACATATATAAAACAATGAATAAAGATTCAATATTAAATTTTATAAAAGATTCAGATAAAGATGATAAAGCAGAAAAATTTCATAGAAGAAAAATAGAAGAAAATGAAATTAAAAAATTAAATAATTGGGATATTCAAAATGCATCATATAATAAATCAATAAGAAGAGCAACAACTTTTAATGGAATAACTCAATCTTTAGATTCTGCAAATGTAAATTGGATGTTTCAAATTAAGAATAATCCTAAAGAAGCTCAAATTATTGCAAGAAATAAAAATTTAAAAGAATTTTTTGATAAATTTGAAGTTGAACAAAATGCTATTTTTAATCAAAATATGAGTATTAATAAAAAGCAATTTCATTTTGATGCTTTTGATAATAATAATATAAATGATAAAAAAAGAGACACCAATAAAAAATCTAGTGTTGATTTTTATAAAGAAATAATGAAAGAAAAAATTAGAGTTGAAGAATTTTTAGATAGTAGTTTATCTCAAATGTCTCAACAAGTTTATGATAAAAAAACAGAAAAAAAAAGATTTGCTGATGAAGTCGCTCAAATATTAATTAGATTAAATGATATTGAAAATGAAAAAAGAAATTTAATTGAAGATGCAAAAGATGTTTCAGACAAAATTAAAAATGGTGATATTGATGTTGATGAATATGATTTTGATTATTTCATTACTAAAAAAAAGAAAAAAAGTCCTAAAAAACATAAAAAATCTGAAGTTATAAATTCAGAAGAAGAAAAATGGAAAAAAATGGAAATTAATATGAAAAAAGTAAAAGAAGTTAACGTTAAGAAAGAATTAACTAATATGCAAAAATTAAAAATTCATAAAAAACTAGTTGAATTTAATCAAAAAATAATTAATCATATTAAAAGTTTAGATGAGGAAAAAGAAAATTTAAGACGTGAAATGGGAATTAAAAATAAAAAAATATTAAGTATTGAAGATGAATTAAGAAAATTAAAATTAAGAGTTAATAGTAGAGTTTCTGATCATAAAAGATATTATTTTGAAATATTAAAAAAAGGAATTGATGTTAGAAGAGAAGGTTTAAGTTGGATTTTAGTTAAATTAATTGAATTAAAAGCTTTTATTGAACATTCTAAATTTCCTAATTTTTTAAATACAAAACAAATTGAATATTTATTAAAAATTTCTTATAAACAATATGAATTATCTGAATTAGTAAAATTATTTACAGTTTTATCAAATAGACAAAAAGCCTTAAAAGATAATTTAAATCAAAAACAACAAATAGATAATAATTTAATGACTAAGACAACTTTAGAAAATGAATCAGTAATTAATAATGAAAAAAATGAAGTTGAATATACAATTCCTCAAAAATTTGTTTCGGGATTTGATTCTATTGCTTTAAAATATGAAAAAGTTATTAATATTGCAATAAATACAAAAAAAGAAGATAAAGTTATCAAAAATATTGTTAATAATTTACATAAATTAATTGCTTATAAAACTTTTGATGATGAAACTTTTGAAAAAATCAGCTTTGTTCCTGGTTCTTATGCTGAATTTTTTAATACTAACACTAAATTTAGAGAATATTTTGATGATATATTTTATTTAAATGGTGAAATTGTGAAAAGAGAAAAAGAAATTAAAAAATTGAGAAATGATGAAATGGAAAGTTTTAGAAAAGAAAATGCAAAAAGAGTTGGTAACGTTGAAATTGAAACACAATTTGCTGCTATGTTTGGTAATGGTATTATAATATAATTAAGTATTTTTATTTTAAAATATATTAATTGTAATAATTTCATAATAAAATCATTATTAGAATAGAAATTCTATTTAAAAAATAATAAATATTAAATATATATAAATACATTTATTATAAAAATTAAGGTATATATATTTCAATTCAGAAAAAAAAATAATAATTATTCCAATTCTTTTTTATTGAGAAGAAATTTTTCCTTTTGTTATAAAATAAATTAGTTATGTAAGAAACCTCTTTACTTAATTAAAAAAATAATAAAATATTTTTAAAAAATATTTTGAAATTTTTTTCATATATTTATAAAAATTAAAAACTTCGAATATTCATATTAATTATATATAATTTTTAAAGATTTCTTTCTTGTTACTTTAAATATTTTCTATAAATATTTTATTTTATAATTAAAATGATTTATGATTACAATATTATAAATTATTATATGAGATTAAAAAAATTAAATAAAAAGTAAAAAGGAAATAAAAAGAAAAAATATATTAATAAATGTATTTAATAATAATAAAAAATCGATAATAATAAAAGAATATAATATTTAATAAAAATACAAAATTAAAATTATATATTTCATTAAAAGAAAATAAAAAAATATAACAGGTCATTAGTATAGAGTAATTAAAATTTTAATATATAATTAATAAATTTTTTAAAAAATAAAAATTATTTAATAGAAAAATCTCTAAATATTGACTTATCCTAAAATTTTTAAAAATTAGATTTAAATTTACTTTTACAAAAATATTAACAAATTCAATAATTAATTGGTAATTTATAATAATATTTTTCAACTTATTATTTTTAATAAAAATTATGGTAGATAATGAGGAATTAAACCAATTATCTAGAAATGAAGAAATATCAAACCAAGAATCAGATAATGAGTCAAAAAATTCTCCTGGATTTATAGATAATTATATGAAATTTCAAAATCAAGTAGATGAAATGGTGGGAGATGATAATGAAGATAATCAAAAAACATTTAAACAAAATTTAGATGCTTTTTTATCAAATGGTTTATTAAAAGATGCTATTGAAATTATTTCATTTCTCTTATCTTTTTCATCATTTGTAATATATATTATAAGTACTTATTTCCCCGAAGAAAAATTTGAATGGTTTATTACATTTGAATATTTTGTTTGTGGTTATTTTAATTTAGAAACTATATTAAATTTATATTTAGCTCAACATCGTTTATTACATTTATTACAACTTGACACAGGAATAGATTTATTATCTTCAATTTTACCATATTTTGCAAGAATAAATAACACAACTATAAGAAAATTTGTAGAAATGAGTAGAGCCCTTCTAATATTTAGAATAACTAGAATAATTCAAAAATATTTAAAATTAAATAATAGTGAAGTAGCCCGTTTATTAATAATAATGGTATTATCATTTTTAAATTTAATATTATTTGCATCATGTTGTTTCCGTATTGTAGAAATAGATAGAATAAATTATTTCATTCAAAATCCTTCTCAAAGAGTTGTTAAATTAACATATCAATCACATTTTCATGATTTTTTCTATTATAGTATAATTACATTATCAACAATAGGTTATGGAGATATTTATCCTTTAACTGAATTAGGAAGAATAATAATAATATTATTAATAGTAATTACAATTTATATGGTTCCAAAGCAAACAAATGAATTAATTCAAATATTAGAAAATTCCTCAATTTACTCAAGAGATATATATAGAGCAAATCCAGAAATTCCTCATTTAGTTATTTGTGGAAATGTAGGAGTAGATGCTTTAAAAAATTTTTGTAATGAATTATTTCATGTTGATCATGGTCAAAGTGATAAAAATGCTGTTATATTAAATCCATCAATGCCAAGTCAAGAAATGAGATTATTTCTTCATGCAGGTAAATATGAAGTTAATTTAAAATATTTACAAGGAAATCCAGTTTTAGAAAAAGATTTAGAAAGAGCTGATATAAAACAAGCAAAAGCTTCAGTAATAATGACAGATAAATATACTGATGATCCTCATTCAACAGATCATAAAAATATATTAATGTCTTTAGCAATAAAAAAATATTTTTTACAGCAAAAAATATATGATTCAACTTTATTTATTCAATTAATTAAACCAGAAAATAAAATACATTATCAAAGTGGTTTACAATCACTTTCAATATCAAATAAATGTTCAAGTGATCAAGTAATTATTGTAGAAGAAATAAAAATGAATTTATTAAGTAAAAGTTGTTTAATTCCAGGAATAATACCAATGATAACAAATTTAGTGAGATCAAGTGGATCTTGTGATGAAACAGAATTTACATGGATGAATGAATATTTAGAAGGAAATGGAAATGAAATATATAGAGCAAGTTTAAATGAACAATTTAAAAATAATACTTTTTGTCAAATATCTAAAATGATATATGAACAATACGATGCAATTGCATTTGCTCTTGAAATTGAAGTAGAAGGAAAAACAATGATATCATTAAATCCAGGAGCTTTTTTCATTGAAAAATTTATAGATGAAAGAGAAGATATTAAATTTTATATTTATGTTATTTGTTCTGATAAAGAAGTCGCTGATCATATATCAACTGCAGATTCAGGAGTTGAAGAAAATGAAAATGATGATAATAATTCAGGTGGAGGTGATTTAAATGATGATAATGATGAAGGTGGACAAGTACAAGATAAACCAAAACCTGAAACAAAATTTAGAGATTATATGACTTTAAGAATAGAAGATATTCAACAATTAGATGAAAATAATGATATGCTGAATGAACCTGCTGAAGAAGAAGATGATTATTTTATTATTAAAAATTTTGTTAATAATAATGTTGATGTTAAGAAAGATTCAATTAGAAATTCTACTATATATAGAAATCATATTGTTGTTTGTGGTACTCATCCTTCACTTTATTATTATATTTTACCTTTAAGAGCTAGATATTTAGGAAGAGAAAATTTAAAATATGTTGTTATATTAACTCAAGACATGCCTAAAGATTTATGGGATTCTATTTCTCGTTTTGAAAATATTATATTAATTAATGGTTCACCATTAAATATTGAAGATTTATTAAGAGCTAATATTGAATATGCTGATAAGGCAGTTATTTTAGAAAATGAAAATTCAAAACAAAATTCTTCATATGATAACCAAATGGTTGATTCAGAAACTGTTTTTGTATATAAAGCAATAAAAAAATGTAATCCAAATATACAAATAATGACAGAATTAGCATATGATTCAAATATAGAATTTTTACTTCCAGATGAAGAATTAGAGAAATTAGAAGCTGGAAATATTTCATATGAAAGTACAAGTGTTTTTTCAGCTGGTGAAGTTTATGTAAGTCCAATAATAGATACTTTAACTTGTCAAGCTTATTATAATAAACATATTGTTACTATTATACATCAATTACTTACAGGAGGAAAAAATGCTTCTAATCCAACTTTAAGATCAATTTGTGAAAATGTAGGTTTGAAAAGTAGTAATTTATGGCAAATGCCAATTCCTGAAAAATTAATAAATAAAACTTTTTTAGATTTATATAAAGAATTTTGTGAGAAAAATATTATTGCTTTAGGTTTATATAGATTATCAGGAGCAAGAGATAATAATAATCCATATGTTTATACTAAACCACTTCCAGATACTAGATTAACTCATAGAGATAGAATTTTTGTTTTAGCTATTGATTCTATTAATTCCTATAATTTTAATGATGGTGAAGAAGAAAAAAATAATAATAATGAACAAAATGGGAAAAATAATGAAAATTATGAAGATCCTCTTGAAAAAGATAAAGAAAATGAATTAATTAATGAAAATTTAGTTGCAGAAGATTATGGGAGAAATAATAAATTTACTCCTTTAAGATATGTTGAAGATATGTTAACTGAAATTGAAAAACAAGTAAGGAATTTAAGTGTTTTATTAGAAAATACAAAAAATTCTATTCATGAAAGTGTTTCTAATGGAATTAAACAAGAAATTACTTCAATTTTACATTAATAATTTTAGATATATTTTTTTTATTTTATATTTATTAAATTAATTTTTTAGTCGAAAAATAATTAAAACTAATTTTGATATATTTTTCAATGAATGAAGTTGTAATAAAATTGATATAGATACATCTTGATTGTTTTCTAAAATAATATATTAAAGTCATGATTTTAAATGAAATGAATATTTCAAGAAAAAGAAAAAAAATTAAAAATAAATGTTTAGGGATTTAATGATGAAAATATTGAGGAAGTTAAATATGGATGTTAATTTTTATAATTAATCATCAGATAAATTTTTAAATATTATGTGATAAATAAAACTAATTATAATAAAGATATTAATATTATTAGAGAATAATCTAAAAGTAGATTTTAAATTCTAATTTTTTGATTATCAAAGGTAATAAAATTTTGTTTTTCTTTGAATGGAACAATAGAATTGAGATTTGAATTTAAAATTTTCCTGAATATTTATGAAAAGTAAGTAATTCTATTATGAATGATAATAATTGTAAATCTTTTGGAATTTTAACTAAGCTTTTTTATTCTGATAAAATGGAATTAAAAATATTAAGTAATAATATTCATAATTTTCTTTATTAATAATTTTAGTTTTAAATAAATTTATAAATGATGATAATAATTTAAACTTATTTTTAATTAACAATAATTTTAAAATAAATTATAAAATGGGAAATATAATTCACCAGCATTGTTGTTATAGTCATGCTGATGAACAAAATTTAGATAAAAAGAGTAGAATTATATATATTGATGATTTAAAATTAAGAAATAATAATACAATTGAAGTTGAAAAAATACTTGAAAATAAAGATATAAAAAAAGAAGAAGATAATTCAAAAAGTAAAGAAAATAAACCAAGTGCAATTTCAACTGCAATGGTAAGTAAAAAAAATTCTTCAAAAAATATAATAAAAGAAAAAGAATTTCCTGAAGATGAAAAATATATTGATAGGGAAATAGTAATAAATGATGAAGAATTAAATAACCAAGTAGAAAAAATTCAAAGAGTTTTTAGAAAGTCTTTAGAAAAAAAGCTCGAAAACTTAGAACAATTTGATAGTATTAAATATATAAATGTTGAAACTTCAAATCAAGAAATAACTAATAATGAAAAAAGATTTTCAGGTTCATATATAGGAGATAATTGTATAAAAAAAACAGAAATGGAAAAAGATTTAAGAGTAAGTGATGAATATTCATTATTCAACACACATTGTTATAATAATTTTCGTGATTCTTTAAAAAAACTAAATTGTAGTTTTAGAAAAAATTCTTCAACAATAACAGATATCTCTATTCCATTTATAAATGAAATATCTGAAATATCATCTTTACAAAAAGGTAATTTTTTAACAAAAAAGAAAAAATATAATTATTACGGTAACCACAATATTAAAGGAAAAAAAGAAGGATTTGGTTTAATTAAATGGGAAGATGGAAGTATATTAAAAGCAAATTTCACTGATTCAAAAATAAATGGAATAGCATCATTTTATGATTCAACATCAAATTCAATGTTTTCAGGATATTATATTGATAACTGCCCAAAAGGTTTTGGAATATATAAAAAAGATAATGTTAAAATTATAGGAGATTCATGGTTTAAAAATAATGTAAAAAAATTAGGAATTGAAGTTTGGTTTGATGATAATTATTATCAAGGAGAATTAAATAAATCAATTAAAAATGGTATTGGACTTTATAGATGGCCTGATGGAACATTATATTTAGGAGAATGGAAAAATAATAAAATGGAAGGAATAGGTTTAACTAAATATTCTAATGATTGTGTTTATGTTGGTGAATATAAAGAAGGTTTAATTAATGGTTGGGGGGAATTTTTATGGGCAGATTTAAAATATTATTGTGGAAATTATCATAATGAAGTTAAAGAAGGTTTTGGTATTTTTGTTTGGAATTTTACTAATTTGAATGCTTATGTTGGTTTCTGGGAAAATGGAAAACAAAATGGAATTGGTATTCAATTATATAATGATAAAGAAAGAATTGGTTATTTTAAAGATGGAAGAAGAACTCTTCTTTTAAATGGTCCTTGGGAAATTATAGATTATTTAAAACCTGAACAATTTAAATATCAAAAATTTATGGAAATGAATTCGAGACATTTGTTTAAATTTGTTTACAATTTGAAAAATAATGAGATTTTAAAAGAAAATTCAGTTATGTTTCATTAAAGAGACCTTTATACTTTTAATTTATTTGTTTTGTTAAGAAGGTTAGCCATTTAAATTCTTGAATGTTTAGGAATATTTTTAATTTTGATAAAGAAAATTTTTCGTATTGTTAGAGTTTTTATAAATTAAAATCTTTTTAATATAAATATATTAATTCATTCTAAAATTTTTATTTGGAATTTATAAACAAATTATAATAAATTAATATAAATATTATAATATTAATATTTAATTAAAAAAAAAAATAAATAAATTTTATGGTAAAAAAATTCAAAATTAAAACATAATAAAGAAAATGTCATTATTAAAACCTCCTTTTTTTCAGGAAGAACAAAAAATATATAATAAAGCATATTTTCCGGAATTAAAAAATAAAGAATTATTTAAAGCAAAATTAGATTATCAAAAAAATAGAATGACAGGAGATCATTCTTCAAGAGCATTATTTAAAAATAAATATACAATTATTCATTCAGTCTCTACTAATCATATTCATAAAGGAAATAGTAAATTTATTCCTAATCCACTATCAAGTGAAAGAAAGCAAAATAGTAATTTAAATATAAATGTCTCTAATTTAATCATAAATAATACATTAAATAATTCTACAAAAAATATTGAAAATAAAAATATTCAAAAAAATTCAAGTGCAAACAATGTTTTTAGTAGAATTGGAAATGATGTAGTTAAAAAAAATTTTATAAATTATTCAAAACCAAAACATAATAATAATATTATTCGTTTAAATAGTTTAGGAACAAATAGAAAAAAAGAAAAATTTTTAGCAGAAAATGGATTAGAAAATGTAATTGATAATTTAATAGAAATGACAAAGGATAAACCTTTTATTTTTAATATGAAAAGAAATTCAAGTAATTCAAATTTAGAAACAATAAGTAAATTAAATATTCAAAAAGAAATTAAAGAAAGAGAATCACAATTAATTGATAATAATAATTTTTTAATTGATATTCATTTTCAGATTTGGGAATGTATTTTTGAAATGGAAAATCATTATGATAATAAAAATACTTTATTGGTGGTTTCTAAAAAATTTTTAAATATGATTCATAAAGAAGTTAAAAATAAAAGAAAATTTGAAATTTTTCAGTTAAGTAATTTTAATTTTGTTTATCAAAAAATTATTAAAATTTTGATTATACTTCAAGTTTATATTAGATTTCTTTTACTTGATTTTAATTATGAAATTACATTAAAAACAAATGTAAAAAAAATGATATCAAATATAAATGATTACTTTCTATCTTTAATTCTAAATTTTGTTTTTGTGAAAGATAATTTAAAAGAAAATAAATATTATTCAAAATTAAATAAAGAATTTATGACTTCATTTAATTTAATAATGAAAAATCACAAAATAAAAAAATCAAAAGAACAACCATTTATTTTTGGTTCTTCGATGTTTAAAAATTTAGATAATCCAATAACAACAATAAAAACTTTTTCAAATAATTATTTTAATGTAGGTTATTTTAAATTAATACATTCAATTTGTATAGAATTATTTCGTTTAATAGATGTCTCCACAATAGATGAAATATTAAAAATTGTAAATGTAAATGTATTATATTATATAACAAAAAATAATGTTAACAAAAAAAATACAAATAAAAATAGCTCAAATAACTTTGATTTAAATACATTGAGTACTTTTGGATTTTTAAATCTTCCACCTCCATTTTTACCTCCTTTAGATGATGATAGTAAAAATAATACTTATACTTTAGTTTTAGATTTAGATGAAACATTAGTCCATTTTTTTTATACTCCTTCAGGAGGAACTTTTTTAATAAGGCCTTATTGTTTTGAATTTTTACAAAAAATGTCAAAAATATTTGAAGTTATTATTTTTACTGCAGCAATGAAAGATTATGCAGATAGTATTTTAGATATATTAGATCCAGATAAAAACTTAATTAAATATAGATTATATAGACAACATACTTCTATTTATACTACTATTAATGGACTTACTTTTTCTAAAGATTTATCTAAATTAGGAAGAGATTTAAATAAAGTTATTATTATTGATAATTTATCTGATAATTTTAAATTACAACCTAATAATGGAATTGCTATTGGTACTTGGACTGAAAATATGAAAGATACTGAATTAATGGATATTGGAAATTTTCTTAATAATTTAATTATGAAAAACCCTGAAGATATTAGAATAATTATAGAAAGAATTAATCAAGATTTAGATAAAATAAATAAAAAGGGTAATGTTAGTCCTTTTAAAGAACTTAATATAAATAATTATATAACAAATTAAAGGCCATTTTTATATAGTATTAATTTTTTATATAATCATTTATATAAGATTGTTTAAGAAATATATAAAAAAGATTTTTAATTTATATGTTTTTCAGTAATATTTTCGATTTAATTAAGAAAAACATTTAATAAATTTAAGATTAATTTTTTTATTTGAAAAAATCATGGGAAAATATTTTTTAAGTTAATATTAATAATTAATAAATTAAGAAGGGACTCTTGGGGGAATATATGAATTATTTGGACAATATGGTGAAATAATTTGATTAAATTTATGAATACACTGAAAGAAATTATTAAGTTATGGCTATATCAATTATTATAATATTGATTTGGTTAAAAAAGAAATAGAAAATATAAATAATATAAAATTTAGAATATCATATTATGATTTTATTTCATTTATCTCATCGATAATTATTAAATTATTTTTGATTTATATAGACCTCTGAATTAATAAATTGATATAACATAAATCAATTCTAAATTCAGTTATGCTGATTTAAGTAAGAAGATATGAAACAATGTAAATTCATTGCAGGCAAAATTAAATAAAACAATTTTGAGAATTGTTGTTCTGTTAGAATGTCTTATGCGTTTAATAAAGTTGGATTTAAAATACCTTTTATTAAAGAACAAACTCTTACTAGAGAAGGCAAAAAAGATTGGTAAGAATTTTTAAACATTTTAAAAAATATACTACTACCAAAAAATTGTTTAGAAGATTTTAGTCAAAAAAGTGGAGTAAGTGCCTTTGATGTTATTGGCAAGATGCAACAATACATATTTAATTATTTAATGCAATTATGTTGAAGTCAAAGATTATACTGATAAAGTACATTCTATAACATTATATGAATTAAATTAATAATTTATTATTTTATTATTCAATTTTTTGGAACTATTTCTTTTGTTGGTGTTTTTCAGGTTGGATTAATAGAATACTTGAAATTATTTGGTAATTGGGGGATATTTTCTAAACATCAACATCAGCCATTATTCTTTGTTCTTTAGTCACATTAGATTTAACAATTATATCATGATTGAAATCAGTTGAGAGAGAATTGCTAGTATTATAGAAAGAATTATTATAAGTTAATTTATATCTTTTATTTAATTGAATAGAATCAGTTTTTCGAATATTTAATATATATTCTTTTTTTGGAATCTTTCCATTGTTATCTATTGATATTATATTTAAATTATTAGCAAGCTTCTCTTTTATTTTACATTAAATTAGATGAAATTTTACTTTTGTTTTCTTTTTCTTTTTCCCTTTCAATTATTCTTTTATATTTCAATCAAACTAAAAATGTTTTTAAAGCTAATAAACAATTTAAAACTGTTTTACTGTTATTAATGGTGATAAAAAGTATTATCAAAAGAAAATAATTATCAAATGATTAAAAAAATATTTAAAAATATTATATAAATCATAAAGAAAATATTGAATTATTTGAGGAGTATGATAATAAGGAATTTTTTAATAAAGAATAATTCAGATTTGTTTTTGTTATTGATAAGGAAATGGAATTAATTGTTTTGATACACCATTTACTTTTTATTTTCTAATATTTTTATTATTGTATAAAATATTTTTTATTTATAAAAATGAACTAATCTATTAATATAGTAAAGAGAAAAGTATAAAATTTTATTTCAAAAATTTTAAAAAATATTTTATAAATAATATGATAACTTTCCTTACAAAATGTGACATTCTATCAGAAAATAATGTCATTTATTTCAATAAAAAATCTTCACACCAATCTCCTATTTCAGGAGTAATATCAATAATATGTTATTCTTTAATTTTTCTTTTCTTTATCTATTTTTGTTCTAATGTGATAAATAAAAATGATTCAACATCTTATTTTTATAAAGAATTTATTCCTGAAATAAAAACTCATTTTTTAAACACTTCAGGTATTTTTCATTATATTCAATTATTAGACTCAAATGATGATATTAAAATTAATGAAGATTCTTTTATTATATTTGGAACTAATGAATATATCGATAAATTTTTATTTAATTTTTCTCTTATAGATTTTGACCATTATTATTATGGATTATGTGTTAAAAACGATTTTATTGACAATGAAACTTTAATAAAAGATAATTATATTTATAAATCATTTTGTGTTAAAGGATTTTGGAATTCAACTTTAAAAAAAATTATTTTATCATCAAATAAAGATTTTATTTTTCCCTATTTAAAATATGGAACAAATTCAAAATCCAATAAAAATGTTGGTTATGGAATTTATATTATTAAATGTCAAAATGTTTCATATAGAGAAAATGCTTGTAAAAGTAAGGAAATAATAGAGGAAGAATATAATCAATTATTAAGAATAAAAATAATATTCAAAGACAATAATTTTGATATTTCAAAATATAAAAAACCAATACTTCCTTATTTATTGGAAGTAGCAAATTATTTACCAGGGAATACAATCACAATGAATAATTTAAATTTTCTTCCAGTTAATATTATAAGTGATGATGGTCTTTTATTTAAAACAAAAAGATTAATCGAGTCTTTTAGATTTGATTTAAATGATCAATTTGTATATGACAAAACTAAAGAAAATACAGTTTTAGCTTCATTTTATTTTATAATTGGAAACAGAGTTGATATTTATTTAAGAATATATAGAAAATTTCAAGATGCTTTAGCAGATATTGGTGGAATATCCAAAGCTCTTTCAACTTTTTGTTTTTTCATTAATTGTGTAATTAACGATTATACAATAAACAAAGATATTAATAATCATTATTTTGCAATTAAAAAAGAGGACTATCAAAAAAGAAAATATAAGCCCTTTTTACCTTTTAATATATATAATTTAGAAAAGAAAAAAGAAGAAGGTGTTATTAACGGAACTTCAATTTCTACTTCAAAAAGGGGAAAAATTGTTGAAAATTTGAACATTAATGATAAAAGTAATCAAATTTTGAAGAATAATTTTACAACAAATTCAAACAATAATATTAATGGAAAGAAGAAAAGTTTACAATTACAAATATCTTCTTATTTTGATTTTATGAAGGATTCTTTTTTAAATGGGAAAAAAATTGAAATTAACAATTCCAAAAAAAACAATATCAACTTTAAATTATATTTTAAAAGTTTAATAGAAAAAAAAAGTGATTCTTCAAAAAAAATAAGTCTGGTTAGGAATCTTTGGAAAAATAAGATCAGTGAAGAAAATATTATTTATTTAAGTATTCAAGTAGAAAGTCTTAATAAAAATTTATTTAATTATGATCAATTTACAGTATTAAACAATAAAGATATTTCTGACTTAAAAAATGTTTCTTGAAATATTAAATATTATAATTAGAATTAAAAAGGAGTCTTTCATCACAACATCAGGTATTTTAAATTATATACTTTAAAAGAAAAATTTACCTTCTCATTTATAAATTTATGATTTCTATATAAAATATTCATGAAAATAAAAATTATTTATTAAATCCTTAATTTTATAATATAAATGGAATATTACTTAATAATACAATTTATATATTTATTAATTCAAATAAATCCAATTCAAAATTACATATTTAAACAAATTACTCAGAATAATGAAATAATATATATATATCCTTCCTCAAAAAATAAAATATATTACTTTACATCAACTTCATCATATAAAATAGAAAACAACATAAATACTCCAATTATAGAAGGAGAATTTAACTTTACTTCCTCAACAGAATTCATTATGTACGATGAAACCCAAGAATTATTCTTAGCATCATGTACCAAAAATAATGTCGTTGAAATGTTATATATAAATGGAACCTTAAATTCATCTATATCATATCAAAGCAACATTCCAAATAATTCAACTTTTTTATGTTCAATAAAATTTTATGATAATAGAATTTTAATAGGTTATAGTTATCATGTAGAATCAAATAATTCAATTACTACAAAAGGAATAAATTGTTTTTATTTAGATGGTTCATTCTCTTCTTCTTTCACGACTCTCAATAAAGACATTAAAATTGAAGATTATGTTAGTTTAAATCACAAAAGAATAATTTATTATTTTCGGGGGAAAGGAACAAACTTATGTTTTTATAGAGATCCTACTGGAATACTTTCTAAAAATATTTTCATTGAAGCAACACAAAGTGAATTTAAAGTTGCAACTGATTCTATTAATGAAGCAATGGTTTATTATTTTGAAAATAAAATAAAAATATTATATTATAATTCAAGTAGAAATTCCACTCATGAAATTGAAACTCAGAGTACTTTTGATTTTGATACTTTTATTATTGATGATGATATTATCAATAGGAATAATGAAATAAAATTTGTGGCTGTTTATAAAAGTAATATTAGTGGTCATTTATTTATAGAACAATTTTCTTTGATTGAAAATCAATTCCAAACTGAATTTTACTATGAAATTAGTAATTCAATTGGAATTTCAAAAATTTTTATAAAAAAATTTTCAGACAGTTTTAATTATTTTTTGTTGTTAAAAGGAGAAAACTCATATGAAGATATATATGAATATTTTGGAACAGATGAATTAGATGATTTAAAACAAACAAAATTAAGTGAATGTATTACTCAACCAGAAGAATTTTTAACTGTTTCAAAAACAAATGCAAAAATAAAATTATCAGAAATCCCAGGTTATAATTTATCTTTAAATGATCAATTATTAATATATCCAAATACATTAAAATATAATTTAATAAATAATGATCAAGAAATTGAAGTTGTAATAGAAGAAGAAAATGGTAAAATAAATTTAAATATAGGTTTCAAAACAACATATAATATAGATTATGATATAACATTTGTTAGAATAAAAAAATGTGAATTAACTATTCAAATATGTAATGAAGCATGTTCTGTTTGTTCTGAAATACTTTCTAGTAACAATAGTCCAACAAAATGTTCTCCTAAAAGATGCAATGATGGTTATTATTATTTGTCATCTGATGAAACAGAATGTGTTAAAACAACACAATCTTGTTATGAAAGTTGTAACTTTTGTTCTGAGGAAGGAAGTGAAAGTGATCATAAATGTACTAATTGTAAATATGATTATGAAGAATATGGTAGTTTTTGTATTAAATGTGATAAAAGTAAAAAATATTGGTATTTTGATCCAATTTCTAATTCTAAGGAATGTTTATATAGTGATAATTCTTGTCCTAGTGATTTTCCTTTAAATGTTGAAAATTCTAATGAATGTGTTAATTCTTGTCCTTCTGGATATTATCAAGAAAATAATTTATGTGTAATTGATTCCTTTTTTTATTTAGATGAAAACAATAATAACAATAAAGTTATAATTGGGAATAGTGGTTGTGATAATACTTATTCATATCAAATTTATAATACTAAACAATGTGTCAAAAATTGTTCTAATAATTATTATTTAATTTCAACATCTACATTATGTATTAATCAATGTGATATTGTAAATTTAATATTAAGTAATAATGAATGTGTATGTGATGAAAAAAAACAAATAAGTATAGATTCAAATAATGCAATTTCATGTACACTGAAAACAAAAGACATTGATATTGATTTTTCTGGATGTTATTCTTTAGAAGAAGTAATAAAATTAATAGAAGAAAAAATGGACATATTAAAATTATATGATGATAAAGTTTTATTAACTCTTGGATATCAAATCCAAGTTTTAAATTCTTCGATTATACATGGTTTAGATTCAAATAAAAGAATAGGTTCAATTGATTTGAAAGAATGTGAAAATATTTTAAAAAAACAATATAATTTAAATCCTATTCTTCCTTTAATAAAGCTTCTAATAAATTCTCCTTCTAAAACAGGTTCTTTGATAAATAATTTAAATTACTATGTTTATTCTCAAGATGGTAAAAGATTAGATTTATCATATTGTCAAAATGTTATGATTGATGTTTATAATGTAATTAATGGAGATCAATCAGTTAATGTAAATTTAATAAAAGAATTATCAGAAAAAGAAATAAATTTATTTGATATTAATGATGAATTTTATCAAGATCGATGCTTTCCATTTAATTTAAATGGAAATGATGTTACAACTAAAGATAGAAAAAAAGATATTTATCCAAATGTTTCAGTTTGTGATATCAATTGTACATTTTCTGAATTTTATGAAGAAAATAAAACAGTAAAATGCAATTGTCAAGTTAAAACTGAAATTAATGAACCAGAACCAAAAAAAGAAACTAAAAATTTTTTTAAATCTATAAATAACCAAATAAATTATGAATTAGTTGAATGTTATTCTGTGTTTCGTAATTTTAAAAGAAATTTTTATAAAAATTTAGGTTTTTATTTCTTTACTTTAACTTTTACCTGTATAATATTTAGTATTTTTAGATATATTTTCAGCATTAAAAATAGATTAAACCAACAAATTTTTTCTTATTTTAATGAAACAAAAATAGAAAGAAATTCCACAATTAATATACCTAATCCACCAAAAAAGAAAAGAGAAGAAATCAGAAAACCAATTCAAATGAAATCAATAGATTTAACATTTGAATCAGACGATAAATCTAATGATATAAAAAAAAGAACAGAAATTAGACTAGATTCAAATACAACCTTTAAAAATTTAAAAATATTTACATTTAACACAAAAAAAAAAGATGAAAGAAAAAAGGTTATAAATAATTTAATAACACCGATTCATATAAAATCTTCTTCAAGAAATAAAATACATTCAGAACAAACTGTACTTAATTCAAATTCTGGGACTGTATCAAATCAAATAGAAAAAAATGAAACTATCCAAACTGAAAAAAGTCTTGTTTCTAATGTTAATTCCCCATTTATGTATAAAAATAGAAAACCGATTGTTGTAAATTCAACTCATGTAGATGAGAATAAGGATTTTTTAGATAAAATTAGAGATAAATATATGAATTCAGGCGATCAAAATGTAGAAGAAGAAGAAAATTTTTGGGATTTACCATATAGTAAAGGTATTTATTATGATGAGAATTATATCTTTAATAATATACTTCCCTTATTATTCGCTAAATTTGAATTGATTTCTATAATATTTTATCCTGAACCTAATACATATTTAATAGTTAATATTACATTTTATTTTGTATCTTTATTTTTTGATTTTACATTAAATTCACTTTTATTTAGTGATGATATAGTTTCTAAGAAATATTCAAATGAAGGAAAATTATCTTTTGTTACTGAATTTATATTAAGTTTTATTTCTAATGTAATTACAACTATTATAATGAAATATTTAAAAAAATTAATTTCATATTCTTTTGTGTTTGAAACTTTAAAAAATGAAGTAAAGGATATTAATTATTATAATATATTAGCAAGTTATTTATTAAAAATTGTTCATAAAAATATTATAATAAGTTTTATTTTAGAAATTATTATTTGTTGTACATGTGGATATTATTTATATATTTTTTGTGATGTTTATCACAAAAGTCAAGTTAATTTGTTAATTAACTTTGTCATTGGATTAACAACATCAATATCAATAGTAATAGGGGTAGCTATGTTAGTATGCTTATTTAGGTTAGTGGGAGTAAAATTTAAAAATAGAAATTTATATTTTACTTCAAGGTATATA
>JAEEGK010011738.1_pt1 | contig 19969 bp, 21 predicted proteins | sample 8958771 | NCBI WGS metagenome assembly JAEEGK01 (sample SAMN16246547, study PRJNA631951) | gut metagenome | biome: gut microbiome; feature: rumen; material: SC-attached | host: Bos | place: Iran: Karaj | collected 2018-10
AGTGAGGATGTTGAAATTGCGGGCACTTCTTTTTTGCCGCCGTCTCTAAATTTTCCCATTATTTTTTCCCTCCATAGTTTTTAGGTTCAGCCTCAGAAATCTTCTGCGGATAGATTTTCTTGATGGCGTCCTGTTGTTCCTTTTCCAAATCATCGTAGCGTTTGCCCCATTTTTTCTGCGCCAACTCGTTTCTCAACTCGTTGTAGGCTGCGGCCAGCTCGTCTTGAACCTGCACATACAGGCCGTACGATGTTCCGCGGTCGTTCTGGAGCGAAATAACCTGTTTCGACACAGGATAGTTGCCAAAGAACGGCACCTCTTCGACCTTCTTCTCAGGCAGTGTCGGGTCGTCGGCAGGGTTCTCAATGAACTCTTTCGCCTTCTTTTTCAACTCTCCGATGTGCATTGGCTCGCCCTCAACCATCAGTTGGTCGTTCTTGTTGATAAGGACAACATATACGTTTCTTTCCTTAATCTTCTGGTCATCGTTGATTTCCTCTTTCGGAACCGGAGGCGGAAGCATACGCGATATGCCCGCGTCAGTGTCCATAGTTGTTGATACCAGGAAGAATATCAACATCATAAACGCTGTGTCGGCCAACGATGCAGAAGGAATATCTGGTGTTTTACGTGCCATAATTAATTATTTAACTCCTCTATTTCGATACGGCGGCGCGGACAGCCGTGAATGCCAAACCGAAAATTGCTGTACCAAACAGAAGATAAGTTACATATAATGATGTGTCAACCCATTTTGCCACAGTAAGTGTCAGATTGTAATCTTCAACTCCGAAGAATGTCGGAAGTGTGTCTGAAGCAAACGAGTGGGCGCCGAAAATGATTACTGCTGCCAAAGCAAGCACACCCAGAAGTGTGAGAGCGCTCTTCTTCGACGACAACATTCCAATCAGCGACATCACAATGATTACCAAGAATGAGCCTCCGGCAAGGATATATGTCCATATCAGCAGCCAGTCGATGTATTCGCCCGTCATAAACGTGACGATACCCGAAACAGCGCTCACCGCCAGCAAAACGCCGGAGAAGATGGCTAATATTTTAGATGTTAACGAATTCATTTTTATTTGTTTTTCAAGTTGTACTTATAAAGCATATCAGTCAGAGTGATAGATGCGTCTTCCATATCGTTGACAATGCTGTCGATTTTTGATACGAAGTAGTTATAGAACACTTGAAGAATCATAGCTACGATAAGACCAGCCATTGTTGTGATAAGGGCAACTGAGATACCACCTGCAACCAATGCCGGGCTGATGTCACCTGCAACCTTGATTGAGTCGAAGGCCTGCACCATACCAATAACTGTTCCCAAGAATCCCAACATAGGAGCCAAGGCGATGAACAGGGCAATCCACGAAAGGTTCTTCTCGAGCAAACCGGTTTGAACACCGCCGTAAGAGATAACGGCTTTCTCAACCATATCAAGACCGGCGTCGTAGCGGTCGAGACCTTGGTAGAAGATGCTTGCCACCGGGCCACGGCTGTTGCGGCATACCTCTTTGGCAGCTTCAACACCCTGCTCGTTAAGGGCAGACTCGATTTTTGCCAACAGCTTTTTGGTGTTGGTCGACGAAAGGTTGAGGAAAAGAATACGCTCAACGCAGATGGCCAAACCGAGAATCAAGCAGAGGATAACGGCCGACATAAAGCCTACACCACCCTCGATGAATTTCTGTTTGATAGCCTGATGGGCGCTTTGTCCTTCAATGGCGTCTTCGGCAACTTCTGCGGCAGCAGATGCAGCCTCGTCAATAACAGCAGTTGTGTCAGCTGCTGCAACTGTGTCTTGGTCTTGCGCTTTCACGCAATTGATTGATGCCACTCCCAGCATCATAGTCACCACTAATAATGTGAATAACTTTTTCATAATCTTTCTTTTTTGTTATTACGGTTTGTTTACTTGTTATTAATTAAAAATCAATACCTTGGCGGAGAAAGGGGGATTCGAACCCACGATACCGTTTCACGCGGTATACACACTTTCCAGGCGTGCGCCTTAGACCACTCGGCCATTTCTCCGAACGCCCCAAACGGGGCATACAAAACGGCCGGAAAAATACAAAAAAAATCAAACGGAAACGGCCGCCGCCCTATTTTTTGCGAATAAGTTTTAGCGCCGCATTTGTTGCAAGGTTTTTCTTTGCCATATTCCGTTGGTTTGATATTTTTGGCATCGGAAATGAAACTCCCCGACGGACGGTTCGCTTGCCGGCCCGAGGGGTTACTAAATGTCGAACATTACACACCTATTAATTATGAATTTAGCAATTGGCAGTGACCACGCAGGCTTTGAGACAAAGCAGATTCTGGTCGAATATTTGAAATCGAAGGGCCACACGGTGACCGATTTTGGCACAAACTCGCCCGAGAGTATGGATTATCCCGACGTTGCCCACCCGCTGGCTGAGGCTGTTGAACAGGGCAAGTTCGATTTGGGAATAACGCTCTGCGGAAGCGGTAACGGCATCAACATTACAGCCAACAAGCACCAGGGCATCCGCTCGGCTTTGTGCTGGAACACCGAGATTGCCGCTCTGGCCCGTCAGCACAACAACGCCAACATCTGCGCCATCCCGGCAAGGTTCATTTCGGTTGACTTGGCAAAGCAGGTTGTTGACACGTTCCTCAGCACTGGGTTCGAGGGTGGACGCCATCAGCGCCGCATCGACAAAATTCCGGTGAAACATTAATTGATGGATTGAAGGATTGAATGCGTGAAGGTGCGGAAAAGCCTAACATTCAATCTCTCAGTTAATCAGTCATTCAATCAGTCAACTCTTGCTATGTCCATCGAGATAAAAAACCTGACAAAGTTCTACGGAACGCAGAAAGCCCTCGACAACGTGTCGTTCTCTGTGGGGAGCGGGACTGTTGTGGGTTTTTTGGGACCAAACGGCGCGGGCAAGTCAACGCTGATGAAGATTGTCACCGGTCTGCTGTCGCCAACCAGCGGCACTGTTCTGGTTGAGGGCCTCGATGTGGCTGAAAGCTCAAGCAAAATCCGCCGGATGATAGGCTATCTGCCCGAGAACAACCCGCTATATTTGGATATGTATGTTAAAGAGTATCTGCAATATACAGCCAATTTGTATCATCTGCCGGACACCGACAAAGTGGTTGACGAGGTGATTGAGCGGACGGGGCTCGGGCCGGAGTGCAAGAAGAAAATCGGAGCGCTCTCAAAGGGTTACAAGCAGCGAGTGGGGCTGTCGCAAGCCATCATCCACAATCCTCGGGTGCTCATCCTCGACGAGCCGACAACCGGCCTCGACCCGAACCAGATTGTCGAAATTCGCAACCTGATTCTCGAACTCGGACGCGAGAAAACCATTCTGCTATCAACCCACATAATGCAGGAGGTCCAGGCCATCTGCCATCAGATGGCGATTCTTGACCACGGCGTTCTGGTGGCCAACGGAAGCCCCGAGCAGATAGAGAAAACCATCGGCAACAGCCGTCGGCAGATTGAGGTTGAATTTAATTTGCCTGCAGATGAAAAAATGTTGCTACAAATTGCTAATATTGTTGCGGTGGAAAAAACGGCGGCCAGCACCTACATTTTGGAGTCGGACGCCGACGCCGACATCAGGCAGGATGTCTTCAACTTTGCCGTTCAGCACGGTTTGGCGGTGCTGGCAATGCAGGTGAAACAGAAGTCGATGGAGGATGTTTTCCGCGAGTTGACAAATAGATAACTAAAAACGAAGCGATATGTCATTATTAAATGCAGCGAACAAGCCGAAGAACATTCTGGAAATGTTGTCATTCGACCTCACAAAATTCTTTGCCGACAACGACTACTGCGAGATTGAAAGCAAAGACATTGAAGGCGTGTTTATGGTTGAGTTTGAGAAGGAGTTTCCCCTTGTCGAACTTGGTATGTTTGAGAAAGTTGTGTTCCGTCTGTTCAACGATAAGGACAACATCAACGGCAGCAACCACATCAATGTGACAATGCCGGCCAATCCGCGCTATATCACGCAGAAGAACGTGCGCTCGCTGATTGACTCGCTCTACGGCATCTACGGCTACGACGACGACCGCAAAGGCGAGTGGGACGAGAACGACAACAAGGCATTCCAGGCCAAAGACCTTGAACGCCAGTGGACCATCGGCAACGACAAGTGCGTTTATGCCGTGAAAATGTCGTACACCGAAAAACACGGATTTTACCTGAAGATTTTCTTCTTCAACCGGCTGGTTGAGGCCATTAAGAAGGCAGATGAGCAATCTTATTATTGATGAAGGCAACACTCTGTGCAAGGCGGCCGTTGTGAGCAACGGTGCGATTCTGGCGCAGACATCGGGCCGCGATATTGACGATGCCGCATTGCAGGATTTTGCCGCGCAATACGGCATCAATAATATAATAAGTGCAAGCACCCGGCGCGAGCGCGTGGAACTGCCGGCAGCTCTGCACGGAATCAAACACGTGCGCCTCTGTGCCGAAACAAAACTCCCGATACAGATAAAATACTCAACACCAGGCACTTTGGGGCTCGACCGGGTGGCGGCCGCCGTGGGTGCGTCGGTGTTGTTCCCGCAGAGCGATGTTCTGATTGTCGATTTGGGGACAGCCATAACCGTTGATTTTCTGACCTGCAACGGGGAGTATCTTGGCGGTGTGATTTCGCCCGGCCCGGCAATGAGGGCAAAGGCTCTGAACGCCTTCACCGGGAAGTTGCCACTTGTTGAGGTGCCTGCGGATGCCCGTCTGCGCGGACAAAGCACCACCGAGGCGTTGCAATTCGGAATTCTGAACGGCGTCCGATTCGAAATTGACGGCTACATAAATGAATATCGTGCCGAAAATCAAGATGTTAAAGTGGTGGTTACAGGCGGTGCCGCCAACGCAATAATCCGCCCCGACGTGACGCGCGAGCCCAATCTGGTGATTATCGGTATGAACCGGATTCTGGAGTTCGACGGCAGAAGATGATAGTTGGAGAAAAAACACTTCGCCCACAGAAAAACGGGCGTCCAACATCGAAAAAATCCCCTCAATCAAAGTTAAAATAACAGAATAGGTATAGAATTGGGTGCACCTAATAAAGATTTATTACTTTTGGCGCAGAATTTTAATACTTAAAAAATGAAAACGTTTGCTTATAAATTTGGAGTCTTGGCAGTGTCGGTTCTGATGATGGCCAACATCGCCAACGCTCAACAAAAAAAGTACTTGTCTGACCCGAAATACGGACCGGACAGTGCAGCTCGCGAAGAATGCGCAATGCGTATGTCGCTCTACAACGAATTCTACAAACAAAAGAATTACAAAGACGCCGTGAACGACTGGCGGAAGGTTTACCAGAACTGCCCCGCAGCCAGCAAGAACACTTTCATTCGCGGAGCCACCATTTACAAAAACCTTATCAACGCTGAGAAAAACGCGGCTGCCAAGTCGAAACTCATCGATACCCTGATGCAGATTTACGACCAGCGCATTGTTTACTTCAAACAAGAGGGCGCAGTGCTGGCCATCAAGGGTGTTGACCTTTACTCGTATCGTGGCAAAGACGCTTCGGGCGAAGTTTATGAGATGCTGAAGAAGTCGTGCGAGCTTGAGAAGGGCGAAACTAGCGCGGGAGTTATAACCGTGATGATGCAGACCGCAGTTGACCAGTATAAGGCTGAGGAAATTGACGGCGCCGAGGTTATTTCGGCTTACGAGCTGGCAATGAGCACTTTGGATGCCGCCATCGCTAACAACAAATCGATTGCTGCCAGCGGCGATGCCAAAAAGGTTCCGGCCGCACAAAAAGAGCTTGAAAATCTTGACGTTGATTTGAAGAACGTTGAGGCATTGTTCTCGGAGAGCGGTGCCGCCACCTGCGATGCTTTGGTGGCCATTTTCGGTGCAAAATACGATGCCAACAAAGACGATGTTGAGTGGTTGAAGAAGGTAACCAAGTTGCTCGACAAGACCGACTGCAACTCCGACCCGTTGTTTGCGAAGGCTTCGGAGGCGCTTTACGCTCTTGAGCCATCGGCTGTGGCCGCACGCAACCTTGCACGTCTGTTCCTTGCAAAGCAGGACCTTGCCAAGGCTGCCGGCTACTATCAGAACGCTTGCGATTTGCAGGAGGATAATGTTGCAAAATCGCAATACTATTACGAGTGGAGCCAGGTTGTGTTTGCACAGAAGGGCTTCCAGCGAGTTCGTGAATTGGCAAACCTCGCATTGAAGGCCAATCCGGCCAACGGCAAAGCTTACCTCGCCATTGGCAAGGCATATGCCGCCGACGCTCAAAACATTGGCCAGGAGCAGGTTGAGCACAACGCCACCTATTGGGCCGCCGTTGATAAGTTTATGAAGGCAAAACAAGTTGACCCGTCGTGCGAGGCTGAGGCCAACGACTTGATAAACACCTACAAAAAGCACTTCCCCAACAAGGAGGAGGCGTTTATGTTCGGCATTCAGGAAGGCTCGTCGGTTACGGTTGGAGGCTGGATTAACGAAAAAACCACAGCACGTTTCTAATGACGGTTGAACGGTCATATAAAGCAACAGTTAAGGCTCTTCTTGCAGGAGCCTTAATTTTTGTTTTGGCATCGTGCAAGAACGACATCCAGCAGGTGAACTCACTCACCACTGTCCTCGACACAGCGCAGATGACCGGCACCGACGTGGAACTGACGCGCTCGCTCAACGGCTTGATTGCCGTTAGAATGAAGGGCAGGGAAGTCCGTCAGCTGAGTGTCGCGAACAACACATTCGAATTCCCGAAAGGGCTGGAGCTTTTTATGTACGACACGCTGGGCAACACCACCTCGCATATGTCGGCCAAATACTCGATTTACTATGACAAGGAGGGAATCTGGGAGGCTAAAAACGATGTGGTTGTGAGTAACGAGAAGGGCGACCAGCTCAACACCGAATATCTTGTCTGGTATCGCGACAAGGGTACCATTGAGACCAATCAGTTTGTGAAAATAACAACTGCTGACGGCATCATCTACGGCGACGGAATGGTGGCCGACCAGCATTTCAACAATTGGGAAGTGAAGAACGGCCGCGGCGTATTTGATATTGAAAATGAATAAGTTCACGCGCACAATGAAGGTGATTGTGGAGTGCATCTGGTTCGCTGCAACCGTGATGTGCATTCTGATTGCCGTTAAGGAGTTGCTGCGTCACAATACCAGTCAGGCACTGATGTTCACCGCTTTAGGTCTGGCGGCGCTGTTTTTCTTTCTTATGAGACGCACCCAGAGGAAAAATCTCGAGAAAAACAGCGATTAACCTCGGGGCACAATTCCCCTCAAAAAAGCTGCGGCTATGCAGGCAAATTGTCAAGACATTCATAATCAGGCGCAACTGATAGAGCTGATTCAGCAGGTCGGATTTCTGCCATTGCTCGACAGCGGCATCCGCGGCTATTCGGCCGAAGAGATTGTGAGCGACGAGTGCCGCTTTTCGCCTTCGCCCGACGGCGGATGGGAGTGGCCGTTGTGGAAATGGAAGGGCTCGATTGTGACTGACGGCAGCGCGGTCTATGGCAAGTTTTTTGCCAACAAGGCCGGATTTGTCAGCCGCAAGTGGTGGTCCGATTTCTGCAACTACCGCCGCAACGGGCATCCGCAACCCGCCGAGGGGACCATTGAGGAAGCAATCCTTTTCACCCTGCAGGAGCAAGGCAGCCTGATAACCCGCGAGCTCCGCGCCGCCTGCGGTTTCACCGGGCCTAAGATGCGCGGCACGTTCGACGGCTACATCACTCGCCTGCAGATGGCCTGCCGCGTTGTTACCGAAGATTTTGTCTATCCCACCGACCGCCACGGGCGCGAATACGGTTGGGGCTGGTCGTTGCTCACAACACCCGAGCAGCTCTACGGTCTGGAATCGTGCAAGTGCGACCGCTCGCCCGAAGAGTCTTTCGAGCGCATTTTCGAGCACTTTCGCAGTGTGGTTCCCGAAGCCTCGGAGAAGCAGATTTTCAAGCTTTTGAAATAAGAAACACGCTGCTGAATTATCAGAATCAGTGCGTTTTCTCTGTAGAACTTCGCAGATAGAATTATTTCTGCAAAAGCCGTCAATTCATCTACGCTGTCGCCGAGGCGGCAACAATTATGGCAGAAAGTAATGTTGTGAAACGATTTATAAAAAATTGGTTATACGCGTATTAAAACTAAAAGTAAAAACATCTTTTGAATTTGAATAAGCAAATAGGAAATGAAAAGAATTAGCACAACTCAACTTTGCAACTCGGTTGCAGAGCGGGCGCCGTATTTTTGCATCGGATTAATGATAAATTTGCGGGAAAGGATAAAAAACTATGCAGGAAATCTGGGATTTGATTAACAAAATGTCGCCCTATCTGCTGCTTGGATTCGGCGTTGCGGGGCTGCTGCACACCTTTGTGCCGTCGGGGTTCTACCGCCGCTACATTGGGCAGAACAACTTCCGCAGCGTGGTGTGGGCGGCGCTGATTGGCGTTCCGCTGCCGCTCTGCTCGTGCGGCGTGATTCCCACGGCCGTGTCGCTTCGGAAAGAAGGCGCGTCGAAGGGGGCGGCTACGTCGTTTCTGATTGCCACACCGCAGACGGGCGTCGATTCGATACTTGCCACTGCGTCGCTGCTGGGCCTGCCGTTTGCCATTCTGCGCCCTGTGGCGGCACTCGTAACCGCTCTGTTCGGCGGTCAGTTGGTGACGCTTGCCACCCGCAACGAACCCGACGAGCCCATATCGCGCCGCAGCGAAGAAACCACCCAACTCACTTTCCGACAGAAACTTACGGGCGCATTGCGCTACGGCTATCTGGATATGATTCAAGACATTGGCCTTTGGCTTGTGGTGGGTTTGGCTGTGGCTGGGCTGATAACCGTGCTCGTGCCCGACGGATTCTTTCTGCGCTTCGCGGACACGCCCGTTGTGAATATGGCGGCGATGCTGGCCGTTTCGGTGCCGATGTACGTCTGCGCCACAGGCTCAATCCCGATTGCCGTGGCTCTGATGCTCAAAGGACTGACGCCTGGCGCGGCTCTTGTTCTGCTGATGGCTGGGCCCGCGTCGAATATGGCTTCGATATTTGTAATCAGCAAAGTGCTTGGGCGCAAAACACTGTGGCTCTATCTGTTATCGATAACGGCGGGTGCCATTGCCTTCGGTTGCGGAATCGATTATCTGCTGCCGCGCGAATGGTTCACAAGCCATTTGGCGCAGTCGCGCGCCTGCTGCAGCGGCGGTTCGGCCATATTCAGCACCATTTGCAGCGTGGCAATGTGCGGACTGCTTGTCTTTGCGCTGATTAACAGATTTTTACCTAAAAAACATAAAATCGCTATGGACAAAAGAGTTTTCAAGGTCGACGGTATGATGTGTAACCACTGCCGCGCCAATGTCGAGAAGGCTTTGCAATCGCTGCAAGGTGTTGATAATGTTGCGGTTGACCTTGCTGCAGGAACGGCGACAGTAACAGGCTCGGCCACCGACGAAGCCATTGTTTCGGCCATTACCGCAATCGGGTACGGGGCGGCAAAAGTTTGACAGCACTTTGCAACTTGGTTGCAGAGTGGGCGCCGTATTTTTGCGTTATAAACAAAACAATCTAATTATGAGCAAGATAAAGAAAGACAAAATCAGCAGAGCCTATCACGACTCGAAGAACATTTACGACGGCGTACTCACTCAAGGAAACATTTTTGCCCGTGTCTATATCCGCTTCTTTTGGGGCGGCACCGACGATGTGGCCATTGCGCAAAAGCTGTTGTCGTTCATTCCCGACGATTTTTCGGGCACAATTCTTGACGTTCCGTGTGGCACGGCGGTTTTCACGGCCGAAAAATGGAGCCGTCTCACAAGTGCAAAAATTACTTGTCTCGATTACAGCGCCGATATGCTTCAGCAAGCCGAAAAACGGTTGTCTGGCGCCGCGCACATAACGCTCACGCAAGGCGATGTTGGTGCATTGTCGTTTGAAAATCAAAGTGTTGACGTTGTGATGAGTATGAACGGTTTTCACGCTTTTCCCGACAAGCTGAAAGCCTTCGACGAGACCTGCCGCGTGCTACGAAAGGGCGGAAAGTTCATTGCCTGTTTCTACATTTGCGGTCAAATACGCCGCACCGATTGGCTTGTAAATCATATTCTTGCGCCCAAAGGCTGGTTCACACCGCCATTCCACACCGAAGCTGAAGTGCGACAGATTTTGCAGCAGCGCTACTCGAAAGTCGAAATACACACCGACAACGCCATACTTTGGTGCGTGTGCGAAAAATAGCTATTTAAAGCAAGCGCACTCGCATTTTAGCTACAATTCCATTTCCATATCAACGTGCACCACGCCTTCTTCGAGATATTCGCCTGAAACTGTTTTGAATCCGATTTTCTCGTAGAAGCCTTGCGCCTGTTTTTGCGCGTCCATACGGATTGTTGAGCACGGAAGTTGGCGCTTGATTTCGGCAATGGCGCGTTCCATAAGTTGGCGGCCGATGCCCTTGCCGTGCGTTATTGTCAGCACCCGCCCGATGGTTACGGTTGCAGGCCGCACGTCGTCGTAAAATGCTCTCAGATAGGCTTCTACAATGCCATTGCGCATAAAAAAGCAGTGAAGACTGCGGTAGTCAATATCGTCGGCGTCGACACAGATTATTTTCTGCTCAACCATAAAAACCTTCTGACGCGCCTTCAGTATTTCGTAAACTTCAGTCGGCGATAGTTCGTTGAATCGCTTTGCGTAGAAATCCATTAACAATCAATCGTTTAGAATCACAATATTTATTCGGTTTTAATATTCCGCTTCCCCGAAATCTGTTCCAAAACAATTTTTCCAACCAGAACGTGCTGCAATGAGCCGCAATTATCAATCTGATAATCAGCATATCCGTAATGTTCGCAGATAAGTTTCAGACCGTGGACCATTTCCGCCGTATCGGTCAGGAAAACGCACTCGCCAAAACCGATCACACTCTCGTAACGCGCTGTGATTCCGTGCGTTATTTCTTCGGTGCGGATAAAAATATCGGCTTCAACGCAAACTTTTTTGTTGCGTTCGAGCAAATCGACTTTCAAACCCTGACGGGCGCAGTGAAAATAGATAACTGCCTTTCCGTCAACCGTTTCCATACCGAACGAGACGGGCACCACATAAGGGTATTCGCCGCCGCCAATGCCTAAACGGATTGTGTTGCAACGGTTCAAAATATCGGCAATCTGCTGAAAATCTGTTATTTCACGGTCCTTACGGCGCATTTGTCTGTGTTCCATATTATTTCACAAATTTCGTTATCCACGCCCACCATTCGGCACCGACCGCCAGTTTGGCCTTGCCCAAACAGAATGTGAAGCCTGTCTCGCAAAAACCCGCCAAAATCAATATTATCCGATTCATAATGAGACTTTTAATACCTAAAGCTGCTAAAAACCATTATCCCGTGGTCATTTTCGCCGAACGCCTTATTCTTTTGTAAATCTGTAAACGGCCAATGTCGGCAGAGCGACCAATAGCAGCAGCGCAGTCTCCACAAGTGCGTACGACCCGAAATAATCAACCAGTGTTTGGAATTTCAGAACTCCGTCAACTAAAAAGACCAAAAGGGCAAACCAGCAGAGAAAGAATATTGCCGCATATTTGATTTTTCGCTTCTTCAGTTTCATTGTATCGATTTTGGTTGCTAATATATTCTTTTTCGGCATAATCACTGAAAACACTACGATTTTGGGCGAGTCGCCAATCATATCGCCCATTCAACCTAAAAAAACGATAAACCGCACGATTGTGCCAACCTGCGGGGCTTTGTTCGCATTTGTATATGCCTATATTTGTGAAGTTTAAACTATACACGTAATTCGATTATGAAAAGAAATTTGTTCTTCACTGTTGCGGGGATGGTTGTTCTGCTGCAATCGTGCTCACAGCAAAACTCGCCGACGGCCGAACAGCGCGCCGCCGACCTTCTGTCGCAACTCACGCTCGAAGAGAAGGCGTCGCTCGTGCTGAACTCGTCGCCTGCCATTCCGCGGCTCGGCATTAAATCGTACAACTGGTGGAACGAAGCGCTGCACGGCGTGGCCCGCAACGGCTCGGCCACCGTCTTTCCGCAGCCAATCGGTATGGCTGCTTCGTTCGATACCGAAAAGATTGAGCAAGTGTTCACCGCCGTTTCCGACGAAGCCCGAATCAAGTACGCCAAAGCCGTGCGCAGTGGGCGCGTAAGGCAATATCAGGGACTGACGTTTTGGACGCCCAATATCAACATTTTCCGCGACCCGCGCTGGGGACGTGGTATGGAAACCTACGGCGAAGACCCTTATCTGACAGGCCAACTCGGAATGGCCGTTGTGCGCGGTCTGCAGGGTGACCCCGATGCGCCCATTCTCAAAACTCACGCTTGTGCGAAACACTTTGCCGTGCATTCGGGCCTTGAAAGCAACCGCCACCGTTTCGATGCCGTGGTTTCGGAACGCGACCTGCGCGAGACCTATCTTCCCGCCTTCAAAGATTTGGTGACAAAGGCTGGCGTTAAGGAAGTTATGACGGCTTACAACCGTTTTCGCGGTGTGCCGTGCGCGGCGTCGGAATACCTTGTGAACGATATTCTGCGCGGCGAGTGGGGCTACAAGGGGCTGGTTGTTTCCGACTGCTGGGCCATTCCCGACTTTTTCGAGCCCAACCGCCACGGATACGTCGATAATCAGGTGATGGCCGCCGCCGTGGCCGTGAAGAACGGACTCGATGTTGAGTGCGGCTCGTCGTTTATGAGCATTCCCGAAGCCGTGAAGAGCGGCCTACTTGACGAGAAGGACCTTGACCGCAACCTGCTTCGCGTCCTGACCGAGCGTTTCCGCCTTGGCGAGATGGACAGCGCAGCCACAACGCCGTGGGACAATCTGGACACCGCGCTTCTTGAAGGCCCCGCACACCGCGCGCTCTCGCTCGATATGGCTCACGAGTCGATGGTTCTGCTGAAGAACGACGGCATTCTGCCACTGAAGAGCGGTCAGAAGATTGCCCTTATCGGCCCCAACGCCGACGACGCCGAGATGCTCTGGGGCAACTACAACCCCATTCCGCGGCAGACCGTCACACTGCGTCAGGCAATGCAGCAGCGCGTTCCTGGCCTTGTCTATTCGCGCGCCTGCGGCATTATCGATGCCGAGTATATGCCCGCCCCCGACCCGCGTTTTGCAACCGCTTTCGCCGATATGAGCGACGAGCAGATTGAAAAGGTGGCCAAGCAACTGGCCATTGGCGTGGGCGATGTGAAACGCCACCTGCGCCGCCACGAGCAGATGAAGCGCAGTTTCCTGCCCGCACTCGATATGGATTCAGTGATGCTGTTGCTGAAAGATATTGATATTGTGGTGTTTGCGGGCGGAATATCGCCGCGTTTGGAAGGCGAAGAGATGCCCGTGCACGTTCCTGGCTTCTCGGGCGGCGACCGCACCGACATTGAACTGCCTGGCGTTCAGCGCCGACTGCTTGCCGCCCTTCGCGATGCTGGCAAGAAGGTGGTGCTGGTCAACTTCTCGGGTTCCGCCATTGGCCTTGAGCCCGAAACCGAAACCTGCAACGCCATTCTGCAGGCCTGGTATCCTGGACAGGACGGCGGCACGGCTGTGGCCGATATTCTTTTTGGCGATGCCGTTCCGTCGGGAAAACTGCCCGTAACATTCTACAAAAATGCTGACCAACTGCCTGAAGTTGAAGATTATAATATGGAAGGGCACACCTACCGCTATTTCCGTGGCGAGCCGCTGTTTGCTTTCGGTTACGGATTGAGTTACACCACTTTCGCCTACAGTCAACCGACGGTGAAAGGCAAAAAAGTGGTTGTTTCGGTAACCAATACGGGCAATGTTGACGGCACCGAAGTTGTGCAACTCTACGTCCGCCGCCCCGACGACGCCGCTGGCCCCGTCCTGACCCTTCGCGGATTCCAGCGCGTGGCTGTTCCTGCAGGAAAGACCGTCAATGTCACCTTCCCGCTCACCGACGAGACCTTTGAGTGGTGGGACGAGAGCGCCCAGAATATGGTTCCGCTGCGCGGCCAGTACGAATTGCTCGTTGGCGGTTCGTCCGATATGTGCGATTTGCAGACGGTTCCGTACAAGTTCTAGAAAAATAGATATAACGAATTGTGCAGCAAGTAATTGGCGTTCAAAGGCTGATTGCTTGCTGTTTTTTTGTGAGTTGCGCTTTCAGGGTGACTTTTTGCAATAATTCAGGTTCGGAATTGGTAACGTCAGTTTTTCAAAATTGAGGTTCGGTTCTGATGTTTTTCAGTCTTGTGTCTTGCCGAATTTATTGTCAAATCATTATTTTTGAAATCAATATATAACACTTGCGATTATGGTTTTAGGAAAGAAAATGCGCGTCGGCATCATCGGCGCGGGATGGATTGCCGAAAAGGCCGCCATCACACTCAACGGACTGCAGGAAAGAGAGCGCCACACAGGTCTGTTCAGGCACAAGGAAAATGCTGCCGGCGGACAGTGTGAGTGTTATGCCATTGCATCGCGCTCGCTGGCGAAAGCCCAGGAATTTGCGAGCCGGTGGAACGTGCCGAAAGCTTACGGCTCATACGAGGAGCTGATTGCCGACCCCGATGTTGACCTTGTGTATGTTGCCACGCCGCACTCGCACCACTACGATGTGACGCGTCAGGCGATATTGGCCGGCAAGCCTTGCCTTGTCGAGAAGGCGTTTATGGCTAACCACGCGCAGGCGGAAGCCATTGTCAAACTGGCGCACGAGCGCAAGGTGTTTCTGGCCGAAGCCATCTGGACGCGCTACCAGCCGGCCGTGGGCATTGTCCGCGGTCTGATTGATAGCGGACGTATTGGCACACCGAGACTCGTTACCGCCACATTGGGCTATTCAATGGGCGATAAACCGCGCATTATGCGTCCCGACCTCTGCGGTGGTGCCCTGCTCGATTTAGGCGTTTATGCTCTCAACTTTGTGCGGATGTTTTTCGATGCCGATATTACCCAAATCGAGAGCCAGTGCGTGAAGAGCGCCACAGGAATGGACCTGACCAACGCCATCAGCCTTGTGCTGGCCGACGGTGTGCTGTGCAATCTGCAGTCGAGTGCCGCCTGCGTGGGCGACAACATTGGCGTGATTGCCGGAACCGATGGCAATCTGATTATCGACAACATCAACAATCCGCAGAAAATCACCGTCAACACGCACGACCGCCAATTTGTTGAGGACATTCACGTGCCGAAGCAGATTACGGGCTACGAGTATCAGTTTCTGGTCTGCCGCCAGGCTCTTGCCGAAGGTCTTTTGGAGCCCCGCGAGATGCCTCACGCCGAAACTCTCTACATTATGCAGCTGATGGACGGTCTTCGCCAAAAATGGGGCGTCCATTACCCAATGGATGACGAAAAGTGTTGATTGAGTGAATTTTAGACAATAAGGAGAAGATAGTGATTGATAACAAAAACAAGAATCTTAAGTTGTCTAATATTTTTACAACTAGTTTATTAAGGATTCCATTCCCAGTTTTTGTTTAAACACATTTCTATTCCACCGCATCAAACAGATGATTGAACCCAGTCATTGCGAAGATGTTCTTCAGGTCGGGGGTGAGCCCTGTGATGCTGACGCGGCTGCCCTTGGGTTTGGCGTTCTTCAACACCCCGAGAAAAATACGCAGACCGCTCGACGAGATATACTCGAGTTTCGAGCAATCGAACACGATAGTTTGGCCGGTCAGTTCATATAGCGGCTGAATTTCCTTTTCGGTTTCGGGTGCGGCGGCGGTGTCGAGCCGTCCTTCGAGAATGGCTGTGACGGTGCCGTCTTGCTGTTGGATTGATGTGTTCATTTCAGTAATTTTTTATTTGTCAAATATACATTGGATACAAAAGATTTACAATGGCCAGCATCGCGACAAGCAGAACAATGTGAAGCCACACACCCACACGTGCGAAATCGGAAAAGCGGAACGAGCCTGGGCCGAAAACAAGCATATTCTGAATGCTGCCGATGGGCGACGAGTAACTGAAGGTGACGCAGAGCATCAGCGATACGACAAACGGCATCGGGTTGCAGCCCAGCATCTCGGCCTGACCGTACATTACAGGGAAGAAAATGGCGGCTGCGCCAACATCGCTCACAAACTCGCTCACCACCGACGCAATCAGGCACATCACAGCCAAAATTATGTAGGGGTTGCTGCCGAAAATGTCGATGATATTGTGGGCCAGCGCATCGGAAATACCAGTTTTGGTGATGGCTGTTGAGAAGACCACGGTGGCGCCCAGAATGAGCAGAATGTCCCACTCAATGTATTTCACCACACTGTCGAACCGACAGCACTTGAAAATCATCATCAGGCCAGCAGCCAGCATTGTGGTGGCCATCAGCGGCATCACGTGAAACGACGAGAAGATGAACATCAGCACCAGTATGGCGGCTGAAGTGATTGTTTTTGAGCCAATTTCGGGCACGAAATGCGAGTCGAAGAATGTCAGGCTGCGGTGGTTGTTGCGCTCGAGTTGGCTCTCGCCCTTTGCGGGACATTCCAACAGAAGCGTGTCGCCTGCCTGAAGCGTTATCTCGCGCGGCTGACCGTCAACTCGTTGCCCTTGACGCGCCACAGCCACAAGCACAACGTCGTTTTTCTGTTCAAAATCGCACTGCGTCATCGATTGGCCGATAAGGTCGCTGCCGAAGGTTATGTATGCGGTGCGCATTTTGCGATTTGTGTCGATATCGTTGATGCTCCAAACGTGATGGTCGGCGGCGGCAAGACCGTGCGTGCGCTTGAGTTCGAGAATCTCGTTGATTTGTCCAGCATAAATGAGACGGTCGCCACCCAGAATCCATTCGGTTTTGGGCACGGGCATTATCACTTCCTTGTCGAACCGCACAATCTCGACCAGCGAGCCGCCCTTGACGTTGTATAGCCCCGCCTCCTCAACCGTGCTACCCACGGCGGGGTTGTCGGTGGGCACAAGCAGTTCCACGGTGTAGTCGCTGGTGGTCTCGAATGTATGCTCCGACGATTCGCGCTCTGGAATGAGCCGTTGAAGCGCTATCACCACGGCTGTGCCAATGGCGGTGAGTATCAGACCTGGAACGAGCGGCTCAAAAATATTCATTGTCTGGCCTGTCTGGTTCAGATAAAGGCCCGCAATCACAAGGTTCGACGAGTTGCCGAGCAGGGTGCACATTCCGCCCATCGCGGCAGCGTAACTCAAAGGCAGAAGCAGTTTCGACGGCGCCACGCCGAGTTTGTGAGCCCAAAGTTTCACAGCATCAATGAGCAGCGCCACAATGTTCACCGAGTTCATCAGGGCCGAGAGCACGCTGGCGGGAATCATCAGCCGCAACAGTGCGCCCACGCGCGTTTTGGGCGTGCCAAGCACATTTTTCGACAGCCAATAGAGCACGCCCGTATGGATGAGCGCCGCAATAATGACGAAAAACGCCGCGTGCACCACCACAGGCTCCGACCCGAAGCCTGCCATTCCTTCCTCCTCCGTCACCACGCCCGTGACGAGCAGCACCGTAAGCGCGCCCAAAAAGACAACCTCCGCCCGTATGCGTGTCCGCGCCATAATGACGAAGATGCCCGCTATGGTGGCGATTGTTATCCAGGCGTAACCGTTCAAACCGAGAAAGATGATGCTGTTCATAAGGCTCATTTAATGTTTTTTAACAATACCCAGTGACCTGCGCTTGTATTGCCTTCGCGAGCCAAAACACCCTTTTTTTGTAAGGCTGATAGGTCTCGTTCTATAGTTCTTTTAACTACTGACAAAACTACCGACATTTGTTGACTTGAAATGTTTGGGTCTTGTATTATCAAATTGCACATTTCTTTTTGTCGTTCAGTAAGTTGAACTGCCGACACACTACCGACAAAACTACCGACATCGGGGACATCAGATTTGTTTTCCGAATTAATAGTTTCGCTGCTCACGGCAACCTTGAATGGCAGAACCAACTCCACCTCATCAATGTCGGTTTTGTTATTCAGTTCTGGCTCACACCATCCCGATTCTTTCCACGCGTTCAATATCATCGGGAATCCAGAGCCAAGATTCTCGCCATAGCCAATCATTCGCAACATATTCTGAATGCGCGGGTTGCGGGCTCTCGACGTGCCGCCTTCATAAATTTGATATACAGGCAGTTTCAGTGTTCCGGGATTGCGCAGACATAAGCGGTCGTCGTATTTGTCAATTCGCAAAACGCCTCCCGACAAAAGCACATCGGAATGAATGATTGCATTGGCAAATGCCTCGCGCACAGCCTTTTGCTGCAAGGTGTCATCCTCGCGGCGGATTCCTGGCATACGGAACGGGCGGGGTAAGTCGAATGTAAGTTTCGGAATCACAAGGTGAAGAAACTGATAGAGATTGTTCTCCCAGCGCCCGTCATAGGTCAGACGGTCGTGATAGCGCTCATCGCCAACCAAATGGCTCATATCAACATAGTCCATTCGGAAGTTCGACAGACGCTCGCGAATGGCAAGCCCTGTGCCGAACATCAGCAGGCCTGCCAACGACAAGCCTTCCTTACCATTCTCACGGTCAATAATATAGGCTCCGAAACTCCGCAAAAAACTCTTGTCATCGTAGCCGTTCCAAATATGGTCTTTGTTCACGTCGCGGAACTCTGAGCGGTACTGGCGCAGAGTGTTGGCATCAACATCGTCCATTCCGTAGTGTTCCATCAGCAGACCATCGTTTCCTTCATCGTTGGCATCGCGAATAAACGCCCTGACCTGTTCCTCGGTGCAATGGTAGTCGCCTTCGTGGTTGCGGCGGAAAGTGCCACGTAACATATTGTCGTTCAGATAGACAGGCTTGTTACGCCAATTGGCCTGCGGAACTTGGATACTCACAATGCGCCTGCCGTCAAATTCAACTATCGAAACATCTTCGTCGCGCAAAATATTATGACTCACCTTATTGCTGTTGATTGTGTTCCAAAAGTCCTTAACAATTTTATCGGCATTGTCCACACCAACAATTGTAAAGCGTTTGGTTGGGTCTTTCTCTTTTGGGTGCTCCTCGACACCAAGCACAATTGTGCCGCCAACGGTATTGGCAAAAGCCGAATAGGTTTCCCACACCGATTTTGGCACATCGTTTTCGGCGCGTTTTGCCTCAAACGTTACGCGCTCGCCCTTCTGCAGCAAACTTTTTATGTTGTCGATAGTCATAGTTAGATTTCCCTCGTAACGATACTTCAAAATCCATTCAAATATAAAAATCTTTCCTACATTTGCATTGTTGATTCCCACCGTCCCCTGACGCAAGTCAAGTCGGTGGGTTTAGTTTTTTATAGCCCTTTATACTCCTAAATCCTCAATTCTAACTCCTAACTATTTCAACTTCTTCCTCAACGACAGCACATTTTGTCCATCAGTATATTCATAGTTGATGGTGTCCATCAGTTGGCGCACAAGGTGAATGCCAAGTCCGCCAATGGGGCGCTGCTCGGCTGGTAGCGAAATGTCAACATCATCCTTCACCGTTGGGTCGAAGGGGGTGCCGCTGTCGGTGATTACGAATTTCAAACGCTCGTCGTTGGCTTGGGCCTTGATATTGATAACTCCGTGTGTTCCTGGCGGATAGGCATAATTAATGACATTCACCACTGCCTCCTCAATGGCAAGATTCATCTGCATTGTTGTGGCGGCGTCGAAGCCAACAGCCTCACATACGCCTTCGACAAATTCTGCAAGGTTAGGCACCTCTTCAATCTTGTTGTGAAGCGTCACGCTGCGCTGGAATTTCTCGTCAATCTGCGGCTTGGTGTATTGCACGGCAAGCATTGTCAGGTCGTCGCTCTGGTCGGCGGTGCCCACAAAGGCGTGCACGGCATCCATCATCTGGCCGATAAGCACTTCGGGCTGTAATTTTTTTGCGGCCAGAGCCTCACGTGCCGTTTGCATCATTCGGTCATCGCCAAACAGTTCGTGCTCAACGTTTTCGGCTTCGGTCAGGCCGTCGGTAAACAGGAATATGGTTGTGTTGCA
>JAEEGK010011739.1_pt1 | contig 19969 bp, 14 predicted proteins | sample 8958771 | NCBI WGS metagenome assembly JAEEGK01 (sample SAMN16246547, study PRJNA631951) | gut metagenome | biome: gut microbiome; feature: rumen; material: SC-attached | host: Bos | place: Iran: Karaj | collected 2018-10
CGTCGAATACCTCCCCGAGGAGGAATCCGAGGAGAATCCCGAGAACCTGCCTGCATCGCCGCAGGAGCCCGAGAGGGACGATTTCGGAAGGATCCCCTACGTGCCATACGTGCCGAAGGAGTTCGACGTGCCGATGGAGATCGCGATAGCCGACAGGGAGGCCGTGAAGAGGATCGCCGGCGACATCATAACCGCCGAGTCTCCGATAACCGAGGAGCATCTGCTTGCGCTATACAGGAAGTCCGCCAAGATCAAGAGGCTGATGGAGCAGAAGAGGTCGGTGCTGGTGGCCAACATCCGCGACCTGTACCCTCCGGAGATCCGCGGTGATTTCGTCACGTATTGGGCGTACGGGGCGGACAGGAACATCAGGACCTATCGCGTGGCCGAAAGCACGTCAGACTCCAGGGACATCTCCGCGGTGCCGTTGAAGGAGCTGCTGAACGCCTGCGCAGACGTCGTGGAGGTGTCGGTGTCGATTCCCAGGAACGTCTGCGTGTCGGCCGTGGGGAAGGCTCTGGGCTACAAGCGCGCGGGAGCCAACGTCATCTCCACGGTGGAGAAGGCGCTGGACATCGCCCTGGAGGACGGCCTGGTGATCGAACGCAACGGGGACCTGATGATGGAGCGAGGTCACTGATTCATCGACAGCAAGGCATCGAACTCGGAATACCAGGCCTTCGGGTCTTCCATGTATGCCCTCTCCATCCACTCGATCGCCTTGTCGATGCTCTTCTCGACCCCTTTGCCGTCACGGTACATGCGCGAGATCAGGGCGCAATAGACGGGCGGTCCGCCGGCTTCACACTGTTGCATGCATTCTTTCAAAGCCTCCGCATGGTACTCCGGCACGTCGGTGCTGACCAGGAACTCGTAATAGGCCGCCTTGCCCCCAACCTCGTCTACATCGGCAACCTTCCTGATCCACTGAATGGCCTTGTCGACATCCTTGGGTGCGCCCTTGCCGTCACGGTACATACCCGCTATGATTCTCGCATATACGGGCGAACCGGATTTCTCATAACGCTCCATGCACCTCTCCATGGCCTCCTCGGCATCTTGTCCGCGGCCTGTGGAAAGGAGAAGCTCGGAGAACTCCCTCGTGAACATCTCGGGGTTCCAGTCCGCCGCCTTCCTCATCCACTCGATCGCCTTGTCCACGTCGCTTTCGACGCCCCAGCCGTCACGGTACATGCGGCCCATGTGGATGTACAGCTCTGGGACGTCTGCGCGTAAAAGGCAATCCATGGCGACCTTCATAGCTTCCGCGCGGTTCTCTGGGACATCTGTGGAGAGCAGAAGTTCGCACAGGTCAGCCGAGTACGCGACAGGATCCATCCTAGCGGCCTTCCTCATCCAGCCTATGGCGACAGGTAGATTCCTGGGGGCGCCCTTGCCGTCGCGGTACATGTCGGCGATGAGCTTAGCATAAACGGAGCTGGAAGAATTGGCATAGCGGGCAAGACAACGGTCCATGGCCTCGTTGCAATTCTCCCTGCCGCCGACGCTCAGCAGCAGTTCCACGAACTCCTGCATATGTCCTGGGGGGTTCCAGTCCGCCGCCTTCCGCATCCACTCGATCGCCTCGTCCGGGTCGCTTTCGACGCCCTTGCCGTCGCGATACATGCGTGCGGTGTAAATGCAAAGGGAGAGGTCCCCGCTGCCTTCATACCGATCGGAGCATATCCTGAACGCCTCCTCGTAGCACTCCTCACGGCCGGATTCCAGAAGAAGCTCGCACAAATCCGCTGTATACTCCTCCGGATCGGAATCTACGGCCTTCCGCATCCACTCCAAGGCCCTGTCTATATCCTGATTGCAATTCCAGTACATCACGGACAGAAGCTCGGCGTAAACCGGGTTTCCCGTATCGCCGTACAGTTCGTGGCATCTGTCCATGGCCTCCTTATGGATTCCATCATCGTCGATGCTCGAAAGGAGATCACGATAGCTGACCATGTACCCGTGCAGATCCTTCACGACCGCGCGCCTCATCCACTCAAGGGCCTTTTTGGAATCGAGATCGACGCCTTTGCCGTCGCGATACATGTCGGAAATGGTCTTCGCCGCAAAGGCGGATTCACTCGACTCATACGCCTTCAGGCATATTTCCATGGCTTCCTTGTGATAATTGACGTCCTCCGACTCCAAAAGCAAAGTGCAATAGTCCCGCAGATATCTGTCTGAATCGGAATCGAGGGCCTTCCCCATCCATTCGACCGCTTTACCCATATCCTTCGGGACGCCGTATCCTCCGCGGTACATGAGGGACAATGCGGCACATATCGAGGGATCTTTAGTAGAACTATAGTGATCCTCACACGTATGGATGGCAATCGAAGAGTAGCGGCCGCCCATCGCCGACATATACGAACAATAACCGAACACGTTTCCCAAGGGAGACGTGAACGTGAACCTGGCTATCCAATCGGCTGCAGAATCCAAATCCTTGAGAGCGCCCTTGCCGTCGCGATACATGTCTGCAAGGAACTTGGCATAGCCGGGGACGCCGGTGATTTCGTAGCGCTCCGTACACCTTCTCAGAGCGTCACTATAGTACTTCTCCACCCCGTCATCCAGAACTATTTCAAGATACTCCTTGAGATACTGGCTAGGCTTCCAGTCTGCCGCCTTGGCCATCCATTCTGCCGCGGCCTCATGGTCCTCTTCAGCCCCCTTGCCGAAACGGTACATGCGCGCGATGATTGCGCAAAATGCAGGGGAGCCCCCGTTGTCCAGATTCCTCTTGCAAATATCCATCGCCTCCGAATGGCGCTTCGGATCGTTGGTAGACAGAAGGAGATTGCAATACCTATGGACGTACTTGAAGCGGTTCTTCTCCATGGCCCTCTTCATCCATGTCAGAGCGGCCTCCATATCCCTCTTCACGCCCTTGCCGTCGCGATACATCACGGATATGTACTCGCAGGCCTCGGGATAGCCTCTGCGCGAATGAAGATTGAGGCAGACGTCCATGGCCTCTGCGTAATTCCTATCGTTCCTGGACCTCAGAAGGAGGCGGCAGTATTCTACATAGTACTTGTTTTGATCTTTCCCATAGGCCTCGGCCATCCATTCTATCGCCTTGGAAAGACTCCTTTCAACGCCTTTGCCGTCGCTGTACATCTTTGAGACAAGCGCACAGTACACGGGGTTCCCCACGAGCTTATACCTCTCGATGCACAATCTCATGGCCTCGCGATGATGCTCCTCGTCATCAGTGCTCAAAAGCATCTCGCAATACTCGATCAGATATCCTCCAGGATTGGACTGCACGGCATCCCTCATCCAATCCACGGCCGCTGCAGGATCCTTGTCCACTATCCTGCCCCACATGCACATGCGGGCCATGCGGGCGCATGCTTGAGGCCTCTTGACCTCCAGCAGAGGTATTATCGTGGCGAACATCTCCTCGTTGCATTCCGGATCGTTGAGTTCCCAAAGAATATCGAACAGCCTTACCCTGGAGGACTCGAATCCGTCTTCGATCTCCTTCCGGTAATAATCCGCCGCATATGACAGGCATTCATGCCTCTTGTCAGCGTTCGCCTCCGTTCCCCTTCCTTGGCCGTATGCCCTGGCCATACGCAATGCGGCATGAACGTCGCTCAGCTCGTAAGGCAGCAGAAGATCGACGGCCTTCTTGTCGGAGATGCGGTCATTCTTCTCCCAGAGCGCGTCGAACTTCCTCATTATGCCGCTTAACTCTCCGACCTTCCGAAACTCGTCATCGTCCTTTCCTTCAAACGAATTGAATATCGGCTCAAAGTAGTGGTCATAGCGCTTGGCGTAAAGATACCACATGTAACGGTCCTTGTGGCTCCTGTAGAAGCCCACATCGTACACTTTAGAAAAGTCGTCCAACTTCCCGAGGATGTCCAATGCCAGCAAGTTCCTGGTGCATTTGTCGCATCTGCTGCAATTATCTCCTGCAAACGCGCATGAGAACAGATATTCCTTGGCGATCGGGTAATCGGATATCTCCCTGATCTTGTCAAAACGGGTTAGCGTGGACCCTTCGGAGAATATCCTGAGGCTGGGCGTGCTGAGGCAATCGAACAGCAGAATCTCATACGTTGCCGAATCCTTGCTAAGATAGTCTTTAAGTGAGAAACCGGACACGTAGTCCACGCCTTCCGATGCGTAGTGATAGACCCTCCATAGCTTCTTGAGACAGAATACAGCGAATGCGGAGTAGAAGTCATGCGAGAACAGGTAATTGACCTTGAAGCAGGAGAAAATGTTGGAGTCGGTCTCCACCAGCGGAAGGCCTATGTCCGATGCGGCCTTCCGTGCACGGGCGTATATCTTCGATTTGGCCTCCTCGGTTCCGGTGAGATCGTATATTCCGTCGAACGCGCCCACATCCGTGATGCAGAGGTGGGTGAGGCGATAGCTTTCATTGGGATACCCCACATACTTTCTAATCGCATGAAGGGAGTCCACACCACACGACACGCCGGTCCCCACGGCGGTCCCCCCTGCCAGCGGCGGGGCGGTCTCCACGTCCAGCCTTATCCTGTAGGTCCCGTTCTTCATCATCGGAGGCAGGAGATGCTCGACTATGTTGTAATGCAGGTCCTCGGACATGGGAACCAGGGACCTGATGTTGTAGCCCTTCTCCAGAGCGTACCTTATCAACACCACGACGTACGCGTCGCATCTTTCGGTGACCAGATAGTCGGCGTATTCGGAAGGCACGGAGAAAAAGACCTGCTTCTCCTCCGTCCTCACCCCTTCCGCCGTGGAGACGTTCTCATCGATTCCGCAGACGGATCTTGCGTTGATGCCGTCCTTCTCGAGGTGAATCCACTTGATAACAAGCTCGTTGACCGAATCCTTAGGCTCCGCCATCCTCGCCACCGTTCACTGGATGCTCCAGCGGACATGAAAGGCGCAGACTGTTTAAAAGCGTTAAGCCTGCAGCCCGACACTGCATCCGGAAGCCGAAAAACGATGTATGGTTCGCAGAATCTGCGTCTGGGTCTCAATCAGGATAGGGGATGAACCTCTTGTCTATCTTGCTGGACACGTCCCCGGTCCTGATGTACTCCATTATGCGGTCATAATCCTGTATATAGTCCACTTCGGCCCAAAAAAGGTCAGATACGTCGATGATGTACACCGGATCCTCGTCTATATACTCATAAAGGACGTTCTCCCACCACAGGCCGTACTTCTCCGCCTTGACCATGGCGTTGAGCCTCTCTGCGAACACTGGAACCTTCTTGGCAGTAATCTTGGCCAGACCGACGTATTCATGGGTCCTCTGATCGATGTCCAGCTCCTTCCCGTATCTGCTTATGCAGCCGTCCTTGATATCTAGGAAGTAGTCGCCGACCTCATGTCTGGACTCGTCGGCCACCATCACCAGGCCCCGTGGGTCGGCTATCAGGCGGTCTATTAATGGCTCCTCCCAATAGACGTCGGCGTTCCCTATGACGACGTCCTCTTCGCCCGTGAGGTACTTCTTCGCCACCCACAGCGACCCGAGACTGTTGGTGACCGAGTAGAAAGGATTATAACAATAGTCTATGTCGTAATCCTTCAGGATGCTACGGATGAACTCGCATCCATACCCTAGCACTATAGTGATCTTTATCCCACGGCTCTTGAGTATCTTCACCGTGTGCTCTATGATCGAGGTGTCCTCGATCAACAATGTGCACTTGGGACGCTTGAAATGCCTGTTTATTCTGGTCCCCTTCCCGGCTGCCAACAGTATCGCTCTCATTTTAACCCTCTAGATGGCGCATGATCGGTTCGGTGTCGAACGGCCCCATGAACAAGGAATCCCGTCTCCGTCATGCACGTCGAACAACCTATCGGTTTCGTCGATTAAGAACTTCAACCTTCCTTTCACCTCAGAGACGGCGAAGGACCTACATACCATCTTCTTCAACGTCCCTGCGTCCTTGGCTACGGAATCGTATCTGGGATTGACGTAAGCCGCATCCTCCAGCCCCTTTTGTCATCCGGCCCTGTGAACTCGGATATGCCTCCTGAATCAACAACTCGGGCGCGTTGGCGCTACCGCCGCTGCATTACCATAGGGTCGCGAATCACACGTCGCACGAAACGTCTCCGCGTTCCTCCGCAATGGCTTCCCTTATAGCCTCCAAGCTCGCCATCCACCTGGCGGGATCCTTCTCACATGCCTTGGACGTCCACCTCTCCGCCATCATCAGATTCCTAGGGACTCCTCTTCCGTACCTGTATATGCTCCCCAGACGTCCCATGCCTCCGGGATTCCCAGCCTCCGCGAGCCTGTATGCGATGCCCATCATCTCGCGGTTATTCCCGTCCTTGTTGAGCGACCAGAGGACGTCGAAGAGCTCCAAGGCGGCCGGATCCATGCTCCCGGCAACCTTCCTGTACCAGTCTGCCGCCGTGAGGAGATTCTTCTTCACCGCAATCCCGTCACGATACATGCGGCCCATGCACATGTAGCCGTATCTGGAGCCGCCATCACATAGGCCTTTGACCCTGGCCAGCAGACTCTGACGAGCTTCATCGCTGTCGGACTCCGCCACCGCCTCGCAAAGCTCCATGGTCCAAGACGGATCCAGCTCCGAAGCCTTGTCCAGCCACTTAATAGCGACGTGAACGTCCCGGTCTACCCCTCTCCCCCGCCTATACATCCTGCCTAAACGGCCCATGAACGGTATCGATTCACTCTCCGCCTTCGGGCGGGCGAGCTTCAACAATCCCTTGTCGTACTCCGGGTCGTTGATCGTCCAGAGGATGTCGAACAGCTCCAGGTCGGCTCCTTCGAGATTGGCGTCGACCGCCCGCCTCATCCATATCGCCGCTGTCTGGAGATTCTTGTCGACACCCTTCCCGTCACGGTACATGCGTGCAATGTTGCCGAAAGCATGCTTGGAACCCCTTTTGACGCGCTCCAAGCACCTGTCCATGGCCTCCTTGTAGCATCCTTCGTCACCTGTGCTTAGAAGAAGGTCGCACAACTCGGGCAGCCAAGTCGGATCCTTCGCAGTAGCCTCCCTGAACCACGTCAATGCCGACTCGGTATCCTGAACCACCCCCTTCCCGTATCTGCAGGCACGACCCATGCGAATCATCGCCGACATGTCGCCGACGTCCAGAAGAGGCTCCAGAAGAGACATCATTTCCGGATAGTACTCCTCTTCCTCCATAGACCAGAACAAGTCGAACAGTTTGATCCTGGACGTCGTGAAGCCGTTTTCAACCTCGACCCTCAGCGCATCCGCGGATACCGTCCAGTACCTGACGGCCGTCTCGCGGTCTTTCTTTACCCCCCTTCCCATGTTGTAGGAGCGCGCCACGCGAAGCGCCGCATGCATCTCTCCCTCCTCCGCGAAAGGAAGGAGCTTGTCGAACGCGGAATTGATGAGCTTCGGGCTCCCGCTCCTCCAGGCCGCGTCGAATCTGGACGCGGCTTCAAAGACCTGTCCGACGCGTATGAAGTCCTTGTCCTTCATGGACTTGAACTTGGCGAACACGGGTTCGAAATAGCTATCGTCCCTCTTGGAGTACAGATACCACATGTACCTGTCCCTGAACCTCTCGTAGAGGCTGATGTCATAGACCTCTCCGAAGCGATCCAGACGACCGATGGAATCGAGCGTCATGATGTTTCTGATGCACTTGTCGCAGCGACAGCAGTTGTCGTAGCTGTTGGTACACGAAGTCAGATACCTCTGAGCATAGACGAAGTCGGATATTTCCACTATTTTGTCGAATCTGGATAACGTGGGGGCCTCGATGTATATCCTCAGAGCAGAGGTGCTCAGGCAGCTCATCGTTAGGAGCTCGTAATGCGACGGAGGGTGCATCAGGTGATTCTTCAAAGAGAAGCCTGTGACGCAATCAACCCCGGATGAGGCGTAGTAATAGTATTTCCACAACTTCTTCAGACAGAAGATGGCGAATGCGGAGGTGAAGCTGTGGGAGAAGTAATGGTTTTGAGGCAATACCTCGTCTACGTTGGAATCCGTCTCCACCAGCGGAAGGCCCATGTCTGCCGCCGCCTTGCGGGCACGGGCGTACAGCCCCCTGCGGACGTTGTCTATGCCTCCCAGCCTGTATATGTCGTTGAAGGCGCCCACGTTGTTTATGCACAGGTGGGTGAGCCTGAACTCCTCGTCCGGATAATCGATATGCTTCATGACCGAATGCATGGAATCCACGCCGCAAGACAGGCCTGTGCCGACGGCGGCGCCGCCTCCGACGCTTGATGCAGGCTTCAAAAGCAGCTTGATCGGATGGCCGTCATTCTTCACATACGGCGGGAGGAACTGCTCCTTGAGATTGTAGTACAAATCGCTGGAGACAGGGACGTCGGACCTTATGTCGAAGCCTTTGCTCACGGCCATCCTCAGAAGAAGGACCACGAACGCATCACACCTCTCCGTAAGAAGATAATCCGAATACTCCGAAGGAACGGAGAACTCCACGTGCTTGGTATCCGAGGACCCTGCAGGGCCGTCGACGACCTCTATGGCGGACGTGAGGACGGCAGAGCCGTCGCGATGCTCCTTGCTGATCCCCCTTATCACGAACTCCTTCTTGCCTTCCTTCAACGCTCCGCCCCCGAGCCTCCATATAGACATCTCCATTAAACGTTTGTTCGGACGAGGCGATGCCGACGGAGAGGCTGATGCGCCGGATCAGACCTATGGGCCCTCATCAAAAGACAATACCATATACGCAGTACGGAATCCGGACGCCATGAAGGTCTCGAAGAGGATCTCGGAGATTCCGATGTCCGGAATAAGGAAGATGTTCGACCTGGCGGGCCCCGGCTCCATAAACCTCGGCCTGGGCGAGCCTGACCTGGACCCGCCTAGACAGGCTGTAGAGGGGATGAACGCGGCCGCCCTGAAGGGCCTGAACAAATACGGCCCTACCGCCGGGATCCCCGAGCTCCGCGAGGCCGTGGCCGAGAGGTTCTCCAGATACGGAGCAATATCCGCTTCGAACGTCATGATAACGCCCAGCGGGTCCTCGGCGCTCCTGGAGATCTCCCAGACGTTCGTGGATCCCGGCGACGAGGTCCTCGTCCCCAGCCCGGGATTCGTCATCTACGGGCCGCATGCGCAGCTGTGCGGCGGGAAGAGCATCGAATACAGGCTCACCGACGGCGACTTCCAGCCTGACATCGACGACATACAGTCCAAGATCACGCCGAAAACGAAGATGCTGGTGGTCACCACCCCCTCCAATCCAACGGGAGGCGTCATCACGGAGGAATCCAAGAAGGCCCTTCTTGACGTCTGCGAGGACAAGGACGTCATCATCCTCGCCGACGAGGTCTACGACTCCTTCGTCTACGAGGGGAGGCACGTCTCGTTCATGGACCGTCTGGACCGCGCCGTCGTGGCCAACGGCTTCTCCAAGATGATGGCGGTCACCGGATGGAGGATGGGATTCCTGTGCGCCGACGAGAGCGTCATGCCGGACCTGATAAAGATGCAGTACCACGTCTGCGCCAGCCCCAACATGCCCGCTCAGTACGGGATCCTCGACGCCCTTCCCGGGATAGACCCCTATCTGGAAAAGGCCAGGGAGGTATACAGGAAGAGGAGGGACCTCATAACCGGAAGGATCCGCTCCATCCCCGGGATGAGCCTGGAGCCCCCCAAGGGCGCGTTCTACGCGTTCCCGTCCTATGATGCGGACGTCCCCTCCGCAGACCTGGCCGCGGAGCTCGCCAAGGCCGGGCTCATCTGCACCCCTGGATCGGCCTTCGGAAAGTACGGCGAAGGGCATCTGAGGTTCTCGTACGCCGCATCCGAGGAGAAGATCTCCAAGGGAATGGATATATTGTCTGAAGTGATGGGTCGCCTAAGGTGAATGAATGAGCAACGAAGACGACCCCAACAAGGGACTGTTCGGAGGCGACGAGCCTGAGCTCGACCCCGAAGAGGCGCACGAGCGCATGGTTTTCGGAAAGAACCCCGACAGGGTCTCCGCCATGGAGAGCCTTTTCGGAAAGGAGCTCCTGGACTCCGTGAACGAGAACCAGGAGATGCCCGAGGAGGCCAAGCGCCAGCTCGTGTTCAAGCTGACGGCGAACAGCGTCCTGGACATGGTCATGGACTCCCTGGCTCCCGAGACCGCGGAGGAGGTCGCCGAGTGCATCAACGGATACGTCGGAGTCGGACTCGTGAACAAAAGGTTCGGAGTAGACCTCTACAAGGAGCTGTACGACGCCCTCGGGAAGATCGAGAAGGGCCAGGACGAGAGCGACGAGGACTACGAGCGCAAAGTCGACGAGTTCTCCGACCGGTGGTGGTACATACCCCAGCCCCTTCTGAACAACCGCAACCCCTCCGACGCCATACGTGAGGAGATGCTGAAATACGGACTGGAAGACCGATGACAGAGTGGCATACGGCGTCCGCCCCCGGGAAGTTCGTAATCCTGGGGGAGCACTCCGTGGTTTACGGGAAGCCTGCCGTCGTCCTCGCGGCGGACCGCAGGATAACATGCGGCGTCAGGCGCGGAAGGCGCAACCTGCTCAACGGAGAGCCGATGGAGTTCTCCAGGCAGCCCCATTTCCGCTACCTCACGAGGAACCTCCGCCATGCGGTGGAGTTCGTGACCCGCAGCGACATCCCCGCCGGCGCAGGACTCGGATCCTCCGCCGCCCTCGCCGCATCGGTGGCCCTCGCGCTCGAGAGCATGGCCGGCAACGACCCGGACGAAAGGAAGCTCGTGGACGAGGCCTACGGCGCGGAGCTGGCGGCCCAAGGCAACGGAAGCCCGATGGACGCGTCGGCCTGCGTCCACGGGGGCGGCATAGGCGTGAACATCCCCGGAACGGAGGACAGGAAGCTCTGGAGGATCTCCAGGAACGGGCGCGTATGGAACGTCTCCGACGTGGACGTGCCGAAGATGACGTTCGTCATCGGAAACACCGGGATCAGGGCACCCACCGGCCCCCAGGTCGACAAGGTGCGCCGCTACGCCAGCAGGAGCAACTTCGCCACCGAGATGATAGAGGAGATCGGGAACGTCACCCTCTCCGGATACGAGGCCTTGAGGAAGGGGGACGTGGAGACCCTAGGCCGCATGATGATAACCGACCACAAGCTCCTGTCCATCCTCGGGGTTTCGTGCAAGGAGCTCAACAAGCTGGTCAATGCGGCCCTTCCGTTCTCCTACGGAGCCAAGCTGACGGGATCCGGCGGAGGAGGATGCATGGTCGCCCTGACCGACGACCCGCACAGGGTGGCTTCGGCGATAGAGGCCAGAGGAGGCACGGCATACATCATGAACGCCGGATCCGAGGGCGCCAGGCTGGAGACGTCGCTTCCCGACGGCCCCGTATTCAACGTCCCTGTCATCTGAAGCCCGCGGTGTGGCAAGTGAACGCGTCCGACCTTTTCTACGACCTGAGGGCATGGATATTCTGCGCCCTGGCCCTGAGCCTCCTGACAGGGACCTTGGACGTCCCGTCGTCCGAGCTCATAGTGGTCGCGCTGATGGTCCAGATGACCCTGTCTATGGACGGCCTCAGCATCTCCAAGGAGGCCCTGTCCGAAGGCCGCAGGGAGATGCTGCACTCGGTCATACTGTGCTACGTGGTCAACACCGGGGTGACCCTGGCCGTCGGAGCGGCGTTCATGCTGTCAGGCTACGAGACGATGTGGCAGGGATGGGTGCTCCTGGCCTCGATGCCCTGCGCCATATCGGTCGTCACGGCGGCGATACTCACCAGGGGGGACCTGAACGCAGCCGTCATCGCGGTCACGTCCACATACGTTTCCGGGATCGTCCTGGCGCCGCTGATATCCTTCGTCCTGATCGGAAACGCGGTGGACCCCCTGCAGATACTGAAGTACATCGTCCTGTTCATCGTTATCCCGGCGGCCCTCACGATTCCTCTGAAAAGGCTCAGGCTCGGACGCCGCGTGAAGGTTCCCGTGATCAACCTGATGATGGCGCTGATGCTGTTCCTGTCGGTGAACTCCAACAGGGAGTACATGCTGACGTACCCGGAGATGATCCTGGTCGTCCTGGTCGCGGCCGGCGCGAGGCTGCTGGCGTTGTCGCTGATATCGTCCTGGATGAACAAACGCCTGAAGACCGACCGCAGGTCCGTGCCGGTGCTTCACGTGCTGTGCATATGGAAGAACACGGGGCTCTCGGTGTCGATGTGCATGCTTCTGCTGTCCGGCGCGCCTGAATCGGTCATACCGTGCTTCACATGCATGATAGTGGAGTCCCTGTGGTTCTCCATGTACACCGAAAGGGAGTCGAAGCGCCAGGCCGTCGCTCGAAGAAATGCTTCTGCCTCTCCTTCGATATGCTGAGGATGGTCTCGGCGATCTGCCTGGCCTCGCTCTCTGAGAGGCTGACCTCCTCGCAGAGCTCGTGATACCTATGGACGACCTCGCGCTCCTTGGCCTCGTCCCAGTACCTCTGGCCGGATCTCCTCTTGGCCTTGGCGAGCTCGTCGGCGATCTCCATGCGAGTGGCTATAAGGTCGATGATCTCCTCGTCGATCGCCTCTATCTGCGACCTAAGCTCTTCCGTGTCGGCCATTTGACTCGCTTCCGCCCAGCGCGGTTTTGAATATTAACCGTTACGGTGCGATATTCGGATCGATAACAAGGGGATATCCTTCGGAAAATGCATTTCAATGTACAGAAACGCTATATAACGCATAAAAAGATTCATCAGCATGGGCATGATGGACGAGCTTTTCGACGGACTTCCCTCGCAGCTGAAGGTCGCCAAGCTCCTTCTTTCACATGGGATCAAGGTCGTGAAGGGAAAGGCGTACTGCGGAGAGATAGAGCTCACGGACTCCGCGATCGGACGCGCCGCCAAAGTGGACAGAAGGATAGTCAGGTCCGCGCTGGAGCGCATATCGGGGACCCCTCGCCTGGACGCCCTGTTCTCCAAAGCCGAGTGCATGCTGTCGATGGAGCATCTGGCTCCAGAGATAGGCTGCTCCACGCTGAAGATACATCCCACGGACCCCAAGATGACCGGGATCCTCTCGGACATAACCGCGGCCCTCTACAGGAACGGGCTTTCCATCAGGCAGGCGGTCGTCGACGACAGCGGAAACCAGAACGAATCCGTGCTTACCGTGGTCATCGACGGCGCCATACCTCCCGAGCTCATCCCGGAGCTCCGCTCATGCCGCGGAGTCGCCAGCATAGTGCTGCACGTGAAGGACAGGGAGGAGCGATCAGACGAACCTGACCGCGGTCCCGTAGACCATCATCTCGGCCGCTCCCTGCATGACCGAGGCGGTGGAGTACCTGATGCAGACGATGGCGTCGGCCCCGAGGCCCTGAGCCTCCTTGACCATCCTGTCCGTGGCGACCTCCCTGGCCTCGGAAAGCAGCTTGGTGTAGGCCTCCAGCTCCCCTCCGACCAAGGACTTCAGGCCCTGGGTGAAGTCGCGGCCGATGTTCTTGGTCTGTATGGTGTTCCCTTTGACGATCCCGATGACCTCGCAGGTCCTCCCGGGTATCTCGTCCGCCGTGGTGAGAATCATGTCCATGGAAGGGCACAGCCGATATACGTATAAAAGAGGTCACCGAAGGTCTTTAATCCGCGTCGTCTTTGGAGCATCGTCAGGAGATGGAGGACGGCCGACGGTAGGCGAAAGCCAGCTGAGGAAGTTCCCCCCTCCCAGGGCGAGATGGACCGGGGCAATCCGGTACGGCGAGAGCCGTGGCAAGGGCCCAGAAACGACACAGATCCGGCCGACAGGATGATCCGCTAGGCGGTGACGTTCCCGGAGACATGGTGAAACGGCGACTCCCCATCGGAGCAAGTTCATACAGCCGGGATGAACGGCCCGCGACCGGCGGGTAGAACGCATAGTTGAATGCCGTCTGAAACAGAAGGGGGGCTACTACCATCACCTGACATTCTTCCGGTCACGGTTAAGTAGAAAGGGACGCTTTGACAGGCCAATGCCTAAGATGACCTTGAACCGCTGCCCGAAGTACTCTCCGGAGTCGGGAATACGCATAAAGCCTCCGCAGGAGACCCTTTCCGAGGTTCTGCCGCTTCTCAAGAACGCAGGACTGGACGCCCCCGAGGACATAACCGGGAAGGATGACGTGGGAATCCCCGTGTTCTCCGTCCGCAGGGAGGAGACCGCCTTCGGAAAGCCGAAGTTCTACAACGGGAAGGGGGCCGACCCGGCCCAGGCCGAGGCCTCCGCGGTCATGGAATCCATCGAGAGGTACTGCGCCGAGCAGAGGGATTCGGACGAGATAGTCTACGGGACGTACGAGCAGGCCAAGGACGTCATGCTCACCGTGAACCCCGTGGACCTCATCCTCCCCATGAGGGTGCTCGACCATCTGAAGGGCCAGCAGATCGCCTGGACGGAAGGGTTCGAGATGTTCAGGGGATGCCCCGTGTGGGTGCCCGCCTGCGCGGTGTACTACCCGTACGAACCTGACGGGGACTACCAGCTGTTCAGATGGCACACGAACGGGATCGCATCCGGGAACACCATGGAGGAGGCCATATTGCACGCCCTCTTCGAGGACATCGAGAGGGACGCGTGGTCCATCGCCGAATACAACGAGACCTGCGCCGCCGACGTCGTCGTCGAGGACGAGGACTCCGTCCCCGGGAGGCTGCTGGCGAAGTTCGCCGAAAGGGGGATAGACATCCACCTCAAGGACCTCACCACCGACCTCGGCGTGACCACCATCGGGGCGGCCGCCGACGACACCGTCACCAAGGACCCGGAGATGCTCACGATCGGCGTGGGCACCCACCTCAACCCGGAGATCGCAGCGATAAGGGCGATCACGGAAGTCGCCCAGAGCAGGGCCACGCACAAGCACGGATCGAAGATAAACGCGCAGCTCCAGAAGGTCACGCAGGACATGGGGTACGAGAAGATCAAGAAGGTCAACCGCCTGTGGTACTCCGACCGTCCCAAGAAGACCGCCCTGGAGGACATGAAGGACGAATCCACGCCGTACGTGCTGGACGACATAGAGGTGGTCCTCGGAAGATTGATGGACTGTGGATTCGATATGGTGGTCGCCGCTGACCTCACCCGTCCCGAGATAGGCATCCCAACGGTCAGGATGATCGTGCCCGGGCTCGAGGTAAGCACCATGGACCCCGAAAGGGAGGGAGGAAGGCTCAGAGGGATGTGGCCGCCGGTTCGCGAATGATAACATGATAGAAGGCATCAAGGCAGTGGGGTTCGACCTCGACGGCACTTTCATGAAGACGCATGTGGACTATGCCAGGCTCTCCGTGGCCGACAAGGTCGTTCTGGAATCCCGCGGGATACCCTTCGACGAGGTGTATGCCGTGGACTACATCAAAAGGCCCCGCTATCCCATCAGGGAATGGCTGGAGGCGCACGGCCGCGGAGACGAGTTCCAGTCCGTGAGCGACGAGATAGACCGCGCGTTCGCTGAGATAGAGGTGGAGTTCGTATCCGAGGCCGTCCCCTTCCCGGGATCGCTGGAATGCCTGGACAAGCTGAAGTCGAAAGGCCTCAAGACCGGCATACTGACCCGCGGATGCCTGGATTACGCGCGCCGCGTCCTCGGGCCCACGGGAGCCTTGGAAAGCCTGGACGCCGTCATGGGGAGGGACCACTCCTCCTATGACAACGCCAAGCCCTCCCCGATAGCGATCCAAGAATTCGCGGAGATGCTGGAAGTTAGGCCGGAGGAGCTGCTCTACATAGGCGACAACGTGACGGATTACATGTCGGCCCACGGCGCCGGAGCGCTGTTCGCCGGAGTCCTCACCGGAAGCGGAAGCGTCGACCTCTGGTCCAGGACGGACCCGTCCATCATCATCCTGGACCGTGCGGGAGACTGCGTCGACCTGCTCTGACTCAGAATCCCAGCCCGCAGTCGGACAGGATGTCCAGGACGTTGTCATAGAGGTTGAGGTACTCGTTGGTGGGAGTGGCGTCGTTGACGTTGTAGCACTCCTGATACCTCTTCCCGCCGGGGGCGTTGAAGAAGTTCATCTCATAGCGCGAGACGATCCTGTCGAGGATCTCGTTCACCGCATGGACCTCCATTCCGCAGGTCGCGGCGGACGCCTCGCCCAGCATCCTGGCCTCCATGCCGGTGACCTTGTCCAGGGCCACGCCCTTCGCAGACGCTACGCCGGAGAGCATCTCCCTCCCGGACGCCGTGTCCGCGATCGCCTGGGCCGCGGTCTCCAGGAGGCACATCTCGGTGCAGGGGCCCGCCATCGTGTAATACTGGTTGGCCAGGAGCAGATCGGTGTTGTAATCCAGTGCCGCGGCAACGTGGGACGCGACCTTGAGGGTGTCCCTGGTGGTCGTGGTGCCCCACCTGATGTGGATCGGCCCGTCCAGATGGATGTCGCTGTTGAACACCACGAAGGATGCCAACGTGGTGGCGATGTCGCATATCGCGGTCTCCTCCGCCCCTCCTGCGTAGCCGCCGAACATCGGCATCTGCTCCACCATGATTATGTCGCCTGCGGAATGCCATCCGGATATGGTGTTCAGGACCGACATGTCCACCTTCAGCTCGTTCAGCTGGGAGCACTCATGGGGATCGCTGTACACCATTCCGTTCTTCCCCAAGCCGGCCGCGAGACGCCCGTCGGCCGAAAGCGGCGTCTGAGGCCCCTAGACCGACATGCCCGGCCTTCCCGCGTTCGCGGAGGCTTCGCGCACGTACCTTATCTCCGCCATGGTGGCCTTGATCTCCCACGGCGTGTTGGTGATCACGGAATGCCCGTCAACGGTCTCCAGGACCCCGCTGACCAACGCGTCGACCATTGGCTCCGCTGCGTAGGATTCGATCAGGGACGTGAATATCTCCTCGGAGATCGGCGCCCCCGTAGGGCCGCCTTGGACCACGGGCTTCCTCAGGGAGTTGCCGCGGCGGGCCTTGCACTTGCACTTGTCCTTGCCGTGGCCCAGGGAGAGCTTCTTCGGAGCCATCTTGATGCCTTCGTAGATCTCGTCCTCCTCGACCTTCATGACGCGCTCCAGGTCGGTGTTGTAGATGCCGGTGTTGATGAGCATGTCCACTCCCGCCAGGAAGAGGTTGTCGATGAGGTCGGGATCCTCGGGGACGATTCCGTCGTCGAACTGTATGCCGTAGCGGTCCTTCATCATGGCGGCGGTGCTGGGAACCACGTTGTAATCCCAGTCGGTCTCGGGCATCTTCGTCCCCTGGGTGAAACGGTCGTATGCCTCGAACACGTCTACATATCTGCGGGCGGCCATCTTAACCTGTAGACGTCATTATCCACTATATTTAAACTATTGTCAAAAACCATGCCGTCCAGACATTCTATGATAAAAGCCATTCCAGAGAGATTTAAATATGATGACAACCGCCCGAAGGAGGAAAACAAATGCGAAATGTTAGTTCGGGCGGAACCTTCCGCACCTGGGCGCGGAAGTACGGCGAACGTCGCTGTGTCACACGGCGCTCTTTTAGGCATGGATACGTCTCGGACCCCTGAGACGGCCGCTCTCTGCGATGGCAGGAAAGGCATATTCTCCACAGGCCGGTGCTCCCCGGCCTCATACCTCCATTCTGCAGCTTCTATAAAAAAATATTGAGATGTCCACAAAATGGAATCGCCTGACGGTTCCGCGCCGCCTCTCCATCAGCCCGTCCACCAAGGCGACGATCTCCGCGCCTGAGGCCGAGTAGCCGTCTCCGCCTATCTTGTCCACCCATTCCTGGCTGCATGGCGCCCCGCCGAAGATCATCATCACACCGGACCCGCTGTCCGATGCGGCCTTCACCATGCGCTGCTGCATCGGAAGGGTGGTGGTCATGAGGGCGGAACCGCCGACTATGTCTGCGGAATGCTCCTTGGCGGCCTCCAGGAACCTGTCCGGGGACACGTCCGCGCCCAGGTCCACGACCTTGTACCCCGCCCCGCGGAGCATGGCGCAGCAGACGGCCTTCCCGATCTCGTGGATGTCCCCCTGCACCGAGCCCATGACTATGGTGCCGTTGTACACCCCGTCATCGGTGTCCAGAAGCGGCTCTATCCTCTTCAGGGCGCCCTCCACGGTCCTCGATGCGGCGACCACCTGCGGAAGGTAGATCTTCGCCTGGTCGAACAGCTCCCCGATGGACTCCATGCCCTTGCCGAGGCCTTCCGTCATTATCGTCTGCGCAGGTATCCCGGCCTTGAGCGCCTCGTCGACGCTCTTCTCCATGAGCTGGAAGTTCCACGTCTCCACCGACTTCCTGAGATTCCTGAGGATGCGCTGCTCGCTGGAAACCGACATCGGATGGGGAATCTATTTTTAAATATTAATATAAAATGGATTCCGAAGTTTCTAGGACATTCGTCCAGTCAGTATAAGGAAAAGAGGAGGGGGCCGAAGCCCCTCCGCCGGTTTCACTGGGTTCCGTCCCCGAGGGTGTGGACCCTGTCCAGGACCTTCATCTCCTCGAGGTCGTTGTACCTGAACCTGTTCTTGTTGTAGGAGAAGGCCTTGTCGGCAGGCATGAGCTTCTTCATCATCTGCATCATGGCGCTTCCCATGCCCATCAGGCCCTTGGTCATGTTGATGCCGAACCTGGTGCTTCCGCACACCACGTGACCGGGGTTGACCACGTCGTGCGGGTCCAGGACGGTCTTCAGCTCGCGCATCTTGGCGACGGTGGCGGCGTTGTGGATGTTGTCGAGGTTCCAGGCGAAGAACACTCCGAATCCGGTGCTCCTTCCGCCGTACTCGGCGGCCACGTCCCCGAGGTAGAAGTTGAACCCGAAGGACAGCATTCCGGTGAGCATCTCGTCGTCCTTGAAGTAGTAGGGCATGAACAGGGTCGTGGACCTGTCGACCATGACTCCGATGATCCCTCCGACCTCCATCTTCATCTCCTTGAAGCCCTCGTAGCACCTGTCGGTGAACACGCCCCAGTCGTGGGTGGGCACGATGACCTCGGCGGGGATCTCCCCGACTCCGACATGCCTCGCCCTGAACTCGTAGCACCTCTCCTCCCACTCGTGCTCGGCGATCTCGGAGACGACCTTCCTTCCTCCGTGCTTCTCGGCTATGGCGTCGAAGAACGCCTCCTCGGCGTCGTTGTGGGCCTTGTCTCCCTGGAGGGTGACCAGCCAGAGGTTGGACACGTCGGGAGCGTGGATTCCCGCCTTCCTCTGACCCTCGAAGTGGTTGTAGTCGGACCATGCGACGTGCAGAGGCCTGGCGGACGGGTCGGCGACCATGTCCTGTATGGGGCCGTCCATGGCCTTGAGGGCGTCGAACTCGTAGGCGAGGCACCTGATCTCTCCCATGGGGTAGATCCTGAAGGTGACGGTGGCGAGGGTCCCCAGGGTTCCCTCCGCTCCGGAGAAGAACTGGTTGAGGTTGTAGGTCGCCCTGTAGGAGCCGACCCCGTTGAATCCGGTGGTGACGATGGAGCCGTCGTCCACTATGACCTCGGAGTTGAGGACGTTGTCCTTGGCGGATCCGTACTTGTAGGACCCGACTCCCATTCCGTTGGTGGAGATCCATGCGCCGATGGTTCCCGCGGGGAAGCTGGAGGGATAGGACCCGATGATGTATCCCTTCTTCATGCAGGCCTCGAGGAGGTTCTTCCACGTGCATCCGGCCTGGACCTTGACGTAGAGCTCCTCGGTGTTGATCTCCAGGACCTTGTTCATCTTGGAGGACATGTCGATGAGTATTCCGGCCGCGGTAGGCATGCATCCTCCGAGACCCCAGGAGGCGTTCCCTCTGGGGATTATGGGGATGCCGTGGGCGTAGGCCAGCCTGACGACGTGGGCGATCTGCTCGGTGGTCTCCGGCCTGACGATGACGTCGGGCATGTTCTTGAACGCCATTCCGGCCTCCTTCGGGAGGGGGGCCATGTCGTGGCTGTACAGTATCCTGTCCATGTCGGAGGTGGTGACGTTCTTCTCTCCGACGATGGCCTTGAGCTTGTCTATGATGGCGGGGGTGACGGTGCGGCTGAGCTTGGGCTCCTCGACGGACGCGCCCATGAAT
>JAEEGK010011741.1_pt1 | contig 19965 bp, 10 predicted proteins | sample 8958771 | NCBI WGS metagenome assembly JAEEGK01 (sample SAMN16246547, study PRJNA631951) | gut metagenome | biome: gut microbiome; feature: rumen; material: SC-attached | host: Bos | place: Iran: Karaj | collected 2018-10
GACCGACGACGGTCAGGTGGTCTATACCCGCGACATCACCACCAAGAGCGATCCCTTTGTTTTTGACAAGGACCAGGAATGGGAGCGCACGGGAGATCCCGGCGAGGTGTACCGCAAGGTGATGGGCTATAACGACAATCTGATGATGGTGAAGGTGAAGTTCAAGAAAGGCTCTGAGGGCAAGCTCCATAGCCATCCCCATTGCCAGATTACCTACGTGGAGAGCGGCGCCTTCGAGTTTACCATTGACGGAGTCACCAAGATTGTGCGTGCCGGCGATGTGCTGATGAAGGTTCCCAACGTGGAACACGGTTGCAAGTGTATCGAGGACGGTGTGCTCATCGATACCTTCACGCCCATGCGCAGCACCTTCCTGAAGAAATAGGGCGCTTCGCAAGTGTAGAATGTAGAGTGTAGAATGTAGAATTTTCATGCAAACGAATGCAGAGCCAAGTTTTCTTGAGCTATGCTGAGTGCAGCCGAAAATCATGAATGAAATTCATAGTTATGATTACTTTTCAAGGCAGAATTCTGTGTAGATTATGGGCTTGCCTGGTAATCATCATTCTACATTCTACATTCTCAATTCTACATTCACAAGAACTGACCGACACGATTCCGCTGACCTTCGAATACAACATGCCCGTGGTGAAAGCCCTCATCAACGGTCAGGAGCGGCGTTTTCTGCTCGATACGGGCTCTTCGGCCAGCATCCTCATGTTCGGCACGGGCGACGACTACGCCTTGACGGGTGACAGCATCGAGATGGAGGACGCTCACGGGGAAAAACAACTGACGGGCTATACGCAGGCCGATTTCCGTCTGGGGTGTTTTGAAGGGAAAAAGAATTTCTATTTCATGCCCTACAACGAGGTGTTGCACGGACTTTTCGACGGCATCCTCGGCATGGACTATCTGGAGTATATGGGGGTGGTCGTGAAAATCGACGTGAAACGAGGTCATCTGATAGTGACCACCGACAAGCGGCTCTTCAACCGCGAAAAGCGGAAGAAAACCACCTACAAGCGCGACAAGACCGACCGGTTGCCGAAGTTGAAGGTGAAGATGAGTCCCGGCGGAAAGGTAAAGAACGTGCTCTTCGACACGGGATTCAATGAAATGCTGGAATTGTGCATGGAGGATTTTGAGCGGCTGATGAATTCCCGCCGCGGAGAGGCCTTCCGGCAACAACTCACTGGAACCGCTTACGGAGGGAATCAGGGAACGGCCTTGCAACAGAGGGACTCCGTGGGAAGGACCAACTTCAGACTGAAGGAAATGAAGGCCTTGAAAACGAAGTTGTATGACATTGACGCGCATGCCGAAGAAACTACCGATAGCAAACTCGGTGCTGCCATACTGAACCATGGGGCCGTCATCATCAATGCCAGGAAACGGAAAATCTACTTTCTTCCGGCAGAATAAAATCGTGGATTTTTTTGGCATATTTATTTGGCGGATTGGAAAACTAGATGTACTTTTGCATTATGAATTATTCGATTGAGAAAGTAACTGCTTTGATTGGTGCGCACCGCTATGGCGACTCACCTTCGACCGTGGGCTTCCTGCTGACGGACAGCCGGAGCCTCTGTTTTCCTGAAGAGACATTGTTTTTTGCCCTGAAAAGTGAAAGAAACGACGGGCATCGGTATATCGACGAGTTGTATAGGCGCGGAGTGAGAAACTTCGTGGTGGAAAAGGTGCCCGCCAACTATGCGCTGAAATATCCCGACGGCAATTTCCTGAAGGTGCTGCATCCGCTTGAGGCACTGCAACGGCTGGCTGAACGGCACCGCGACGAGTTCCGCATTCCCATTATCGGCATCACAGGCTCTAACGGAAAGACGATAGTGAAGGAATGGCTCTACCAAGTGCTCTCGGGCGTAGGCTGCCACTCCACACAAAGCACCCAGCCCTCAACCCTCAGCACCACACTTTCACCGCTCTCGGTGACTCGCTCGCCAAAGAGTTATAACTCGCAGATAGGTGTGCCGCTATCGGTATGGCTGTTGCACGAGCAGACGCAGGTGGGCATCTTTGAGGCAGGAATCAGTAGAAAGGGGGAGATGGAGGCGCTTCGCGATATCATACAGCCCACCATTGGTGTGATTACGAATATCGGAACGGCCCATCAGGAGAATTTTGAATCGATTGACGAGAAATGTCAGGAGAAACTGAAACTGTTCAAGGATGCCGAGGTGGTGTTCTATTCGGCCAACGACCCCGTGATAGCCAGGCATATCGGTGAACTGAAATGCAAGACCATTCCCTATCAGGCATGGGAGGGTGAACTGCCATTTATCGACAGGGCATCGAAAGAGAACGCCGGGGCCTGCGCTGCCGTGGCGGAATACCTTTTTAAGGAGTTAGGAGTAAAGAATGAGCATCCGGGCTTTATTGCTGAACGGCTGGAACGGCTGGAACCCGTGGCCATGCGACTGGAGGTGAAGGAGGGACAGCACGGCTGTACGCTGATCAACGACTCGTACAACTCGGACATCAATTCGCTTGACATTGCGCTGGACTTCATGAACCGCCGTCCCGACCATAAGGGGCGCAAGCGCACGCTGATACTGAGTGATATCTATCAGAGCGGCATGGCTGCGGAGGAGCTTTACCACGATGTGTCGCTGCTTTGCGAGAAGCGCGGTGTGGAGAAATTCATCGGCATTGGACCTGAAATAACGGCCCAGGCCTCGCAGATAAATATATTCGAGAAGTATTTCTATTCCAGTTGTGAGGAATTCATCGGAAGCGACGTGTTCAGCCAGCTGAAGAACGAGGTCATATTGCTGAAGGGTGCACGTCCGTTCGGTTTCGACGGACTGACGGAACTCTTGGAACAGAAGGTGCATGAAACGATTCTTGCGGTGAACCTCAACGCGCTGGTGGACAACCTGAATTACTACCGCTCGTTCATGCGCCCCGAGACGAAGATAGTGTGCATGGTGAAGGCTGATGCCTACGGGGCAGGTGCCGTGGAGGTGGCCAAGACGCTGCAAGACCATCGGGTGGACTACCTGGCGGTGGCGGTGGCCGACGAAGGAGTGACTTTGCGCAAGGCGGGCATCACGCAGAACATCATGATTATGAATCCCGAGATGACTTCGTTCAAGACCATGTTCGACTATGAACTGGAACCTGAGGTGTACAGCTTCCGGTTGCTGGATGCCCTCATCAAGGCGGCCCGCAAGGAAGGCATTACGGGCTATCCCGTACATATCAAGTTGGATACGGGTATGCATAGGTTGGGATTCAATGCTTCGCAAATGGAGAATGTAGAGTGTCGAATGGAGTTCGATGAAATCGACCCGCTCATAGACATTCTTCAGCATCAGCAGGCGGTGGTGCCCAGGAGCGTGTTCTCTCATTTCGTGGGAAGCGACAGCGCTGACTTCGACGAGTTCTCGGCGCTGCAGTTTGAACGTTTCGACAAGGCCAGCAAACGGTTGCAGGCGGCTTTCCCGCACAGAATTCTGCGCCACATGGACAATTCGGCCGGCATCGAGCACTTCCCTGAAAGACAACTGGATATGTGTCGCCTGGGAATCGGACTCTATGGCGTGGATTCCATCGACAACCGTATCCTGAATACTGTTTCCACGCTGAAGACCACCATTCTGCAAATGCGCAGGGTTCCGAAGGAGGAGACCGTGGGGTATAGCCGGAAAGGCGTGCTGACCAGGGATTCCGTGATTGCTGCCATTCCCATAGGCTATGCCGACGGACTGAACCGCCATCTGGGCCGCGGCCGTTGCTATTGTCTGGTGAACGGCAAGCGTGCGCCCTATGTGGGCAATATCTGCATGGACGTGGCAATGATTGACGTGACAGACATCGACTGCAGGGAAGGTGACACGGTGGAGATTTTCGGCGACCATCTGCCCGTGACGGTGCTTGCCGACTGTCTTGATACCATTCCATACGAGGTGCTGACGGGCATCAGCAACCGTGTAAAACGGGTGTATTTCCAAGACTGATGCACCCCGGAAGACATAACCGGCCCATGCTCCGAATTGCGGAAGCATGGGTCGGTTATTTCGTTCCAGTTTCTTTTCAAACTGGTGTTATGGACCATAAAAAGCACCACATTATTATAAATGTAAACGATTACGAACAATTATTAGACGTTGATTTGGTTGTTTTCAAAAATTTTTCGTAACTTTGCCATCAAATTTCAAATAAAAACTACTTGGAAATTTAAAAACTAATAAATCTATAATCATTTAAATGGAACAAGTCTTCAGTTACATTATCAGTTTAGGAGCATCGGTGATGATGCCTATTCTGTTTACCATCATCGGTCTGTGCATCGGAATGAAGTTTGGCAAGTCTTTGAAATCGGGACTCTATGTGGGTGTCGGTTTTGTGGGCTTGGGTATCGTGACCGCGCTGCTCACAAATAATTTCGGTGACCCGCTCTCCGAAATCTCGCGTCTCTACGACTTGCAGCTTGGGGTGTTCGATATGGGCTGGCCCGCAGCAGCTGCCGTGGCTTACAACACAGCCGTAGGCGCACTCATCATCCCCATCTGTCTGGGTGTGAATTTCCTGATGCTGATTACCAAATGCACCCGCACGGTGAACATCGACCTTTGGAACTACTGGCACTTCGCCTTTATCGGTGCCGTGGCCTATTTCGTGATGGACCAGAGTCTGGCATGGGGCTATTTCGCCGCCATCGTTTGCTATATCATCACATTGGTGATGGCCGACCTTACTGCCGACAAGTTCCAGGGATACTACGACGACATGGACGGCATCAGCATTCCGCAGCCGTTCTGCCAGAGCTTTACCCCGTTTGCCATCGGGATCAACTGGCTGTTGGACAAGATTCCCGGATTCTCAAAGCTGGACATCGATGCCGACGGACTGAAGAAGAAGTTCGGCGTGCTGGGCGAACCCATTGTACTGGGTGTCATCGTCGGTGCACTTATCGGTGCCGTGGCACAGCTCGACATCAAGAAGGTGTTGTTCCTTGGCGTGACGATGGGTGCTGTGATGGAACTCATTCCGCGCATCACTAAGCTGTTCATCGACGGTCTGAAACCCATTGCCGAAAAGACACAGGAAGTGGTGAAGAAGAAATTCAACGGCAAAAAGGTATATATCGGCATGAGCCCTGCCCTTGTCATCGGTCATCCCACCACGCTGGTGGCTTCGCTCATCCTTATCCCGCTGGCACTTGTGCTGGCAGTCATCCTGCCCGGCAACCAGTTCTTGCCATTGGCATCATTGGCCGGTATGTTCTATGTCTTTGTGATGGTGCTGCCCTACACCAAGGGTAATGTGGTGAAGACGCTCATTATCGGTTTTGTGGCTGTGGGCATAGGTCTGTGGTTTGTTACCGACATGGCACCCGCATTCACGCTGGCTGCCCAGGCCGTGTATGCGCAGACCAGCGATCCTGCTGCCAAGATTCCCGAGGGCTTCCAGGCCGGTGCACTCGATTTCGCCTCTTCTCTCTTCGGTTGGGTTATCTATAAGTGTGTGAACAATCTGAGGTGGATTGGTGCCGGTGTGCTTACGCTCATCACCATCGCCATGATGTTCTGGAACCGCAAGCGTATTGTGGCCGACGAGCAAAAGGCTGCCAAAGAGGTGGAAGCATAAAAAACAGACGAAACATCAATTAAAACAAATAAGAATGAAAAAGACAATTCTAACAATGGCTCTCATGCTGGGCGCACTCACCGTAAGTGCACAGCAAGACGTGAAATTCCAGACGGCCTGTCATCCTGAGGATGTGAAGCACTACGACACCAAGACGCTGCGTGAGCGTTTTGTGATGGAGAAGGTGATGGAGGCCGACAAGATTCATCTGACCTACTCGCACTACGACCGCTTTATCTTTGGCGGTGCAATGCCTGTCACAAAGACACTGAAACTGGAGAACTTCCTTGAACTTGGACTCGACGTAGACCCTGGAATCAAGGACAAGTATTTCCTTTACAACCGTGAGCTCGGCGTGGTGAACTGCGGCGAGGGCGACGGCGTGGTAATCGTTGACGGTAAGGAGTATGCACTTTCTCCGAAGGAAGCACTTTATATCGGTCGCGGACATATCGGCAAGGACAAGGACGTGAACAAAGAAGTGCTCTTCCGTTCGAAGGATGCCAAGAAGCCTGCCAAGTTCTATCTGAACTCAGCTACTGCCCACCAGCACTACAAGACGCAATGGATTACCCTCGACGGACGTAAAGGTTCGCTGAAGGCTGCCGTATGGGGTCCGGTTGGCTCGCTGGAAGAGTGCAACAACCGCACGGTGTATAAGCTCATTGTGAACGACGTGCTGGAGGAAGGTCCCTGCCAGCTGCAGCTAGGTCTGACACAGCTGAACCCGGGAGCAGCATGGAACACCATGCCTCCTCATACCCATGGCCGCCGCATCGAGGCTTACTACTATTTCAACCTTCCCCAGGAGCAGACCATTGCCCACATCATGGGACAGCCGGAGGAGAGTCGCGTGGTTTGGCTGCACAACGAGCAGGCCATCATGTCGCCCGAGTGGAGCATGCACGCCGCTGCAGGCACCTACTATTACACCTTCATCTGGGGTATGGCCGGTGAGAATCTCTACTACAACGACAAAGACAATATCCCTGTCATCGATATCCGTTAAAGAAGAGTCAAGAATCTAAATTAAATAAATATGAGTGCAGTTCAAACTACTAAGATGTCCAATTTCCGTTGGGTCATCTGTGCGTTGCTCTTCTTGGCAACCACCATTAACTACATGGACCGTCAGGTGCTCTCTCTGACATGGAAAGATTTCATTGCCCCGGAGTTCCACTGGACTGATGCCGACTATGGTACGATTACCGGTCTCTTCTCGCTGTTCTATGCTGTGGCTAACCTTTTTGCCGGAAAGTTCATCGACTGGATGGGCACAAAGAAAGGTTATCTTATTGCCATCTTCGTATGGTCGCTCGGTGCCGTGCTTCATGCAGGCTGCGGATGGGTTGCCATGAAGTGTGAAGGCTATGATTCAATCGAAGCACTCCGTATGGTGCAGGCCGGCTCTGATGCAGCCGTTGCCATTGCAACCATCTCGGTATGGCTCTTCCTTTCCTGCCGTCTGATTCTTGCTGTCGGTGAGGCTGGTAACTTCCCTGCAGCCATCAAGGCAACGGCAGAATATTTCCCGAAGAAAGACCGTGCTTTCTCTACCTCTATCTTCAACAGCGGTGCCTCTGTAGGTGCACTGGCAGCTCCTGCCACCATTCCTCTGCTGGCCCGTGCTTGGGGTTGGGAGATGGCTTTCATCATCATCGGTGCGCTGGGCTTCATCTGGATGGGTCTTTGGGCATGGCTGTATGACAAGCCCGCAAAGAACAAGCGCGTGAACCAGGCCGAATTGAACTATATCGAACAGGACAACGATATTGCCAACGTGCAGGATCGCGATAAGCAGAAGGAAGAGAAGACCATCTCTTTCTGGAAGTGCTTCACCTTCAAGCAGACGTGGTCGTTCCTCGTGGGTAAGTTCATGACCGATGGCGTGTGGTGGTTCTTCCTCTTCTGGGCACCTGCCTATTTCAGCGACCAGTACGGATACACCAGCGACTCAGCCATGGGTATTGCGCTGATATTCACCCTTTATGCCATTGTTACCATTCTCAGTATCGGCGGCGGCTACCTGCCCACCTATTTCGTTGAGAAGAAGGGCATGAATCCTTATCTTGGCCGCATGCGCGCCATGTTCATCTTCGCCTGTTTCCCCGTGCTCGGACTCTTTGCGCAGCCTTTAGGTGCCTACAGCGCATGGTGGCCTGCCATCCTGATTGGTCTGCTTGGTGCTGGACACCAGGCTTGGAGTGCCAACCTGTTCTCTACCATCGGTGACATGTTCCCCAAGAGCACCATCGGTACGATTGTAGGTCTTGGCACGATGGCCGGCGGTATCGGTTCTATGTCCATCAACTTGGGTTCCGGTAAGTTCTTCGACTGGGCAGCAGCCCAGGGTGCCAACTTCACCTTCTTCGGATTCGAAGGCAAGCCTGCAGCCTATATGGTGGTGTTCTGCATCTGTGCCGTGGCCTATCTCATCGGCTGGTGCATCATGAAGGCTCTTGTGCCGAAGTACAAGCCAATTGAAGTAGAATAAGCATACACCTTATTTATATTATAGGGTTACATAACGGCCGTCCTGCATCTGCGGGGCGGCTTTTTTGTAGCTTACCTTGATATTTGACAAAACATCCGTATTTTGTGATTTTTTTGCTTTTATATTTGTTTTGTGTTACTTTTTTCATTATTTTTGCACAGAGTTTAAACTTAAAAACTATTTTTTATAATAGCTGACAACCTATCTAACTGAACATTTGTTAATTATTACTATATGAACAGAAAAAGGTTACTAAAAGGGACTGTCATCCCTGTAGCAATGCTTTGTACAGTCTTGCTGTGGACTCCTTCCGTGGGTGTTCGACAAGCAATGGCCGCTACTGAAGAAACTCAGCAGCAAAGCTCGATTACAGGTACTGTAGTTGACAGCCAGGGCGAACCAGTTATTGGTGCCAGTGTAATTATCGTGGGTGGTGCCGCCACTCAGGGTACAGTGACTGACTTTGACGGAAACTTCACTTTGAAGGTGAAGCCAGGTGCAAAGTTGACGATTTCCTACGTTGGAATGAAGACTCAGACGGTAACAGCCGCAAATGGCATGAAGGTGACGCTTCAGGACGACTCCCAGGTGCTGGAAGGCGTTGAGGTGGTCGCCTATGGTGTGCAGAAGAAGGTTACCGTGACGGGTGCTTTGTCCAGCGTGAAGAACGAAGACCTTGTGCGCACTCCGGTGTCGTCTGTCAATAACGTGCTTGCCGGTCAGCTTTCGGGTGTGACCACCGTGCAGTATTCAGGTGAGCCGGGTAGTGATGCAGCCGACATTTTCGTGCGTGGTAAGGCTACATTCACCAGTTCTGAAAATGCCAAGCCGCTGATTCAGGTGGATGGTGTGGAACGTGAGATGTGGGATATCGACCCGAATGAAATCGAGAGCATTACCGTGCTGAAGGATGCTTCGGCAACTGCCGTGTTCGGTGTGCGTGGTGCTAATGGTGTTATCCTGATCACCACCAAGCGCGGTGCTGAGGGTAAGGCACGCATAACGGCCAATGCCACTTTCTCGGCCATGACTCCTACGAAGATGGTGGAGCTGGCAAATTCCTATGAATATGCTAACTTCTATAATCGGATGCTGGCTAACGACGGACAGGCTCCTACTTTCTCAGACTATGTGATCCGTAAGTTTGCCGATGGTTCCGACCCCATCCGATTCCCAAGCATGGACTGGGCTGACTATATTATGAAAGATGTGACGCTCCAGCAGCAGCACAACGTTAACATCTCTGGTGGTAACAAGAAAGTGAGATACTTCATCTCTGCCGGTATGTTCACCCAGGATGGTCTGTTCAACCAGTTCGATGCCGATTATGACTTCGGATATCAGTATCAGCGTTTCAACTACCGCGCCAATATCGACCTGAACATCACCAACACCACATTGCTGAGTGTCAACGTGGCAGGTAAGGTCGACGACAAGAGCGCTCCCCGTACGGGTCAGGGCTCTGGCGGTATGATCAAGGCTATCTATCAGGCCACTCCGTTCGTAAGCCCGGGTATTGTAGACGGCCGCTATATTGTTAACTCAACATCGACCACCGACAACCTGAACTTCGACCAGAATCCCCAGAATATGCTTCCGTTCGTTGGTTCTTCACCAATGACCTATTACGCATACCAGCCCGGTGCATTCCAGGACAATGTGAACAAGCTGAGCTTCGACTTGATTCTCGACCAGAAGCTCGACTTTATCACCAAGGGCCTGACTGCAAAGTTGAAGGGTTCTTACAACAGCTCTTTTGCTTCCCGCCGTACAATTACCGCCGAAGTGGCTAACTACACGCCGGTTCTTCAGGCAGACGGTGAGACTATTCTCTATCGTAAGAATGCCGAGAGCACGCCTCCAAACTATTCTTCCGATATGTCAGGTTCCGGCCGTAACTGGTATCTGGAAGGTTCTTTGAACTACAGCCGTGCGTTCGGACAGCACACCATTTCTGCCCTTGCACTTTACAACCAGAGTAAGGAATACTATATCAGCGGTGCCTATTCGGATATTCCCCGTACGTACGTTGGTCTTGTAGGCCGTGTAACCTACGACTGGAACAACCGCTATATCGCTGAATTCAATATCGGTTATAATGGTTCCGAGAACTTCGCTCCCGGTAAGCGCTTCGGTGCATTCCCCGCAGGTTCTGTTGGATGGGTAATCAGCGACGAGGCTTTCTTCAAGCCTTTGAAGAAAGTGTTCAGCTTCATGAAGCTCCGTGCTTCTTGGGGTCTTGTCGGTAACGATAAGATTGGTGGAAGCCGATTCATGTATGTTCCCGATCCTTACTATGTGAATACCACCGCTCTGGCTGAGCGTATCGGTAAGGATGCCAACCCCTATGCCTACGACTTCGGTGTTGAGAACGGAACAGTTGCCAAGGGTGCCGTCGAGGCTGCTAAGAACAACCCTGACGTTTCATGGGAAACAGCCTTCAAGCAGGACTATGGTATCGACGTGAACTTCCTGGGCGACCGTCTGATGGGTGTCTTCGACTATTATCGCGAGCATCGTAAGGATATTCTTATCCAGGACATGACTGCTCCGAGCGTTCTTGGTTTCACCGTTCCCTACAGCAACCTCGGTGAAGTGAAGAGCTGGGGTTGGGAAGCCTCGCTGAACTGGAACGACAAGATTGGCAAGGACTTCCGCTACTGGGCAAAGTTCAACCTTTCTTATAACCAGAATGAGATTATCGAGAACTTCGAGGCTCCTCAGTCGTTCGACTACATGTATGCAAAAGGACAGCGCATCGGTTCACGTTCGCTTTACAAGTTCTGGAAATTCTATTATCAGGGTGCTGAGGCCGACTATCAGAAAGAGTTCGGCACAGAATTCCCCAAGCAGCTGGTGGGTAACCTCCAGCCTGGTGATGCCGTCTTTGTTGACTTGAGCGGTGACGGCAAGATTGACGGTAACGACCGCTTCCGCGGTAATGCCTATACCGACGACCCAGAGTATATCGCCGGTCTGACAGTCGGTTTCCAGTATAAGGGATGGTCGTTCAATACCCAGCTGACAGCCGCATGGAATGTGAGCCGTCTGATTTCCGACGTGTTCCGTCGTCCCTTCCAGGCAGCAAGTACGAATACCGACGGTGGTCTGTTGAAGTACCACCTCGACCACACCTGGACCGTGGATAATCCATCACAGGATGCAGAATACCCGCGTGCCACTTGGCTCAACGGTGACCAGAACTATGCCGACTGCTCGCTCTATGAAAAGGATTCCAAGTATTTCCGCGTCAAGACCATTCAGTTGGCCTACGACTTCAAGTTCCCGTTCATGAAGGCCCTTGGCCTGAATCAGTTGCAGTTAGCGCTCAGCGCCTACAACCTGCTGACCTTCTCCCCATACATCTGGGGTGACCCTGAGACCCGTGCCAGCAATGCTCCCTCTTATCCTTTGCAGCGTACCTATACAGCAAGCCTGAAAGTTGCATTCTAAAAGGTGTCAATGGTTAAATGAAATAAGATAAAAGTTATGAAATTACAACATATATTATACGCTTCAGCCCTCGCATTGTTATCTTCGGCCGCATTCACGGCTTGTACGGATGACGTGAAAGTAGGTGACAGCTTTGTGGAAAAGGCACCGGGTGGAACCGTCACTATCGACACCGTGTTCAACAGTGCCGAATATACGCGCCAATTCCTGACGGGCCTCTATGGTATGCAGTATTATGGACTGCCTTTCTCTAATGCCAGTGGTGTTCCCACCAGCCAGAACAGCTATCAGGGGAAATTGGATGGTCTGACCGATATCTACCAGATTCACTGGAACGGTACGGCAATCTTCAACAGCTATTACAGCAACACCCTCTCGGCCAATAACGACCCGCTGATTTCGTTCCTTAATGATAAGGTATGGATGGCCGTTCGCCAGGCATATCTGTTGCTCGAGAATATCGACCGTGTTCCCGATTTGTCGGAAACCGAGAAACAGAGCATCATCGCACAGGCCAAGTGTCTGATTGTGGCCCGCTATTTCGACCTCTTCAGTGTTTATGGCGGTCTTCCCATTGTCGACAAAGCCTATACAGGTCTGGAAGGTGACTATACCAACCTGGCCCGTAGCACTGTTGCTGAAACGGTCGACTATATGGTAAACCTGCTCGATGAGGCTATTCCCAACCTCCGTTGGGCATGGGACGGCAGCACCACTGCCGATGATGCCTTCAACAATACAGGCCGTTGGACGGCTGCCGGTGCTATGGCACTGAAGGCAAAGATTCTGTTGTTCGCCGCCTCACCTCTTTATAATGCCGACCAGGGCTACTATGGAGGTACATCACAGGCTGAGCAAGACAAGCTGGTGTGGTATGGCGACTTCCAGCAGAGCCGTTGGGAACGTGCCGAAAAGGCCTGCCGCGACTTCTTCGCAGCCAATGGCGAAAGCGACCCCACAAGTATCACCCTGGGTACTGCCGGTAAATTCTATCAGCTGACGCAGCCCACCGAGAGATCTGCCGATGCCTATCGCCAGGCTTATCGCATGGGTTACATCTATCAGGGTAGCAAGGAGGTCATTCATTCCACCCGTGTGGCTACCGTCTATGGTTCACAGGGAACCTACGCCTGGTGGAACTGGGTAGGAATCGGCCGTAACTCTTATTGTCCTACGGTTGAGTATGTGGAGATGTTCCCCTGGTCGTCAGGAGAGCCCTTCGAATGGGATGAGGCTAACAATCAGATGAAGGCCCCCACCTATGCCTTGATTAATTCTTCCAATCAGGTTCTGGAAGCTGACGGACAGCTGTTCTACAGCCCTGTAAGGAAGTCAGGTCGCCGTACCATTCAGAAATATGCCATCCGTGACCCGCGCCTCTACGAGAATGCCATTGTCAACGGACAGCAGATAACACTCGACTGGACCACAGGTAAGTCGTCGGGTGACATCTACGAACTTTGGACTGGTGGCTACCACGCCGGCCAGAGCATTGCCAAGACCACTGGTGAGATTGTCGAGCAGCTGACCTTCAAGTTCTCTACCGGTTTCGGTACCATCAAGTACTATCTGGGTGAGGAGTATCACCGTAAGTTTATGCACTGGGTATATCTGAGCTACGACGAGATGCTGCTGATGTGGGCAGAGACTTTGGCTCAGACAGGCAACTATGCCGGCGCACTCAACTGTGTGAACCGCGTTCGTGCCCGTGTGGGACTCGACCCCATGGAGAAATTCCAGCCCGAGCTTAGCAGCAACAAGGATAAGCTGATAGATGAGATTCTCCGTGAGCGCGCCTGCGAACTGGGTATGAGCAACAACCGCTACTACGACATGATTCGCTACAAGCGTACCGACTGGATGTGTAAGGAGCTCCACGGACTCAAGATTACCCGTCTGCAGAACGTCATGGGCGAGTATGTTGAGAACTTCAATGCCTATCAGGGTGATGACAAAGATAACGGCGTTGCCGAACCTGATCACTTCAAGTATGAGAAATTCACGTTGCAGAACCGACGCCGCGTGATGTGGGACCTCGATCCTAATTCGAATGAAGTAAAGAAATGGTTCCTCTTCCCGCTGCCAGTTACTGAGATGAACAAGGGTTATGGTATTGTCCAGAATCCTGGCTGGTAATAATTCTTTTAAACTAAAAGATTAAAGATTAAAGACTATGAAGAAAGGAAATATATTTGTGCTAACTCTGCTCGCAGGCTTCTGCCTGCCGGCGGCAGCACAGCAGGACAGCACGGGCATTGCTTTTGCCGACCAAAGGATTGATGTTGGTTCGGAGAAGACGCTCATTCGTGAACAGTCCACAGCGTCAGTGTCTGTCATTACTAATGATCAGGTAGATAAGCGTTCGTCGAAGAATATCGGTAACTCTATTCTTGGACGGGGCAACGGACTTATCTCGCTTGACGGAACGGGCACCTATTTTGCTCAGAATCCTACATTCTATGTACGCGGACTCCAGAGCCTGAGCACCAGCAATCCCCTGATTCTGGTGGATGGCGTAGAGCGTGAGATTACCGTGGTAGCTCCCGAAGAGGTGGAGACCGTTACCATCCTCAAGGATGCCGCAGCCACAGCGCTTTACGGCTACAAGGGAGCCAACGGCGCCATTCTCATCACCACCAAGCGCGGTAAGTATAATTCCAGCGAGATGTCGGTTCACTACGACCACCTCATCAACTATCAGACGAATCGTCCGAAGTTCATTGACGGTGCCACCTATGCTTCGGCCATGAACGAGGCACTTGCCAACGAAGGCAAGGCTCCCCGCTACGATGCCAACGCCATGTCGGCCTTTGGCAGCGGCGAGTATCCCTTCCAGTACCCGAGCGTGAACTGGGTCGACGAGACATTCCGTCATCATGGCGTCACCAACAAGGTGGGCGTCGACTTCACCGGTGGTGGTGAGCGTTTCCGCTACTATACCGCTTTGAACCTGTTGTCAGACAAGGGCTTCATCAAGACACCCGATGCCACCGACGGCTATTCCACCCAGGATAAGTATGTGCGTGGTAACCTGCGTGTGAACCTCGACATCGACCTCACGCCGACCACCATGCTGAAGGTGAACATGGCCGGTATCCTGAGCGAGGTTTCCCAGCCCGGCAGCCAGGCCAATCTTTGGAACAACATCTATAACCTCCCGTCGGCTGCATTCCCCGTGAAGAGCGAGGAAAACGACTGGGGCGGTAACTCCACATGGGCCGGTACGCTCAACCCCGTGGCATTGTCAACAGATGCCGCTTACTATAAGACCCACGAGCGCGGCCTTTTCTCCGACATGACTCTTAACCAGGATCTCTCTTCATGGGTGAAGGGCCTGGGATTCTTCCTGAAGCTGGGCTACGACACCTATAGCACGCTTTACGAAGACCACAGCAAGTCATACGTCTATGGCAGCTATCCTGCTGTATGGACCGACGGCGTGATGAGCAAGGGTACCTATTTCACTGGCGGTGAACGCACCGAGATGGGCAAGAGCGCTGCCACTAAGGCATTCGCCCGCAGGCTGACGGCTGCCGGCGGTCTGAACTTCGACCGTTCCTTCGGCAACCATTACCTCTATACCCAGCTGAAGTGGGACTACGACTATCAGCACCTGAACGGAAACAACAACTCCATCTATCGCCAGAATTATTCTTGGTGGACCCACTACGGCTACCAGGGCAAGTATCTGGCTGAGCTGGCACTGGTCTACAGCGGCTCCAGTCGTTTGGCCCCCGACACCAAGTGGTCGTTCTCGCCGACGGTTTCCGCTGCCTGGGTGGCATCTAAGGAGAACTTCCTCAAAGATGTCTCATGGCTCGACTACCTGAAGTTCCGTGCATCGTTCGGCAAGCTCAATGCCGACTACCTGCCCGGCGACGACATGAATATCTGGACATACTACACCCAGAGCTATTCCATCAGCGGCGCTTCTGCCTACTATTTCGTGGATGCCACGGCCGCACAGGACATTTATGGAACCACCACGCTGGGTACCATGTCGACCGTTGCTCCCACCCACGAGAAGGCCAACAAGTTCAATGTGGGCTTCGATGCCACTTTGTTCAAGGGACTTAACATCGAGTTCGACTATTTCAACAACCATCGCTACGACATCTGGTGCTCTGGTGCAGGTGCCTATACAGCCCTCATCGGATTCGGCGCTCCTTATGTGAATGCCGGCGTAGTTGACCAGAACGGTATCGATGCCTCGCTCGACTTTACCCACAGCTTCGGCGACCTTACCGTGAATCTCGGAGGTAACATGACATTTGCCAAGACCAAGATCAAGGATATGGCCGAAGAGCCCCGTGCCTACGATAACCTCGTACAGACCGGCAATCCGCTGAACTCCATCTATGGTCTGCTGGCCGAAGGTCTCTTCACCAGTCAGGCTGAGATTGATGCAGCCCCGCGCCAGACCTTCAGCGCCGTGCGTCCTGGTGATATCAAGTACACCGATGTGAATGGCGACGGCCTTATCGATGCCAACGACAAGGTGAAGATTGGTCACAGCGTCACGGCACCTGAACTGTACTACTCGTTCCATCTTGGAGCCGAGTACAAAGGCTTCGGATTCGATGCCATGTTCCAGGGCGTGGGCCGCTATAGCGCCGTGCTCAACACTCAGGGTTACTACTGGGGACTGATTAACAACAGCAGTCTGGCCCAGCAGGTATACGACAACCGCTGGAGTCCGCAGAACAATAACGCTAATGCCGAGTATCCTCGCCTGAGCTCTGAGAGCAATGCCAACAACTATCAGACCAGTTCCTTCTGGCTGCGTGACCGCTCTTACCTGAAGCTTCGCAACGTTGAACTCTACTACCATCTGCCCATGTCACTGCTTCAGCCGCTGAAGATTGTCAAGGGTGCCAAGGTATATGTGCGTGGCGTTGACCTCTTCACGTTCGACAATCTCGATGAAGTGGATGCCGCTTCTTATGGTATTGCTGCTCCATTGACACGTAGCGTCGCTTTCGGCGTCTCAGTGACTCTTTAATCTTGTAGCGTAATTTTGACATACAACTCATAAAAAATGAAGGATATGAAAATTAAGAATATATGGAGCCTCGTTGCTGCCGCCGTTGTCCTCGTCTCCTGTGGCGATAAGATGGACTATAAGGAGTACAGTGTTTATGACGAGGACTATGTGAAGACCACCTTTGCACGCTCAGCAGGTCTTGTGACGTCGGCCTACAATGATTTGGACTACGATTTCGGTAACTACAGCGGAGCCCTGCTGGCTTCCGCCACCGACGAGGCTGTCTACAGTCATTCGGGCAATACCATCGAGAAATTCTACGATGGCGGCTGGAGTGCTTCGAGCAATAACGATGCCTCTCTCTGGACGAAGTGCTGGCGCGGCATCAGCTATGCCAACCTCTTCCTCGACAAGTTCAAGGATGAGACGTTCGAGGACTACATTCTCGACCTCGACTACAAGGCTGAGATTCACCAGTATCAGAACCTGCAGTACGAAGCCCGCTTCCTGCGTGCCTACTACTATTTCCTGCTGGTGCGCTCCTTCGGAGGCGTTCCCCTGATTACCGCCAACCTCGATGCCAACGAGGCTAACACTCAGCCCCGCGTTTCGAGCGACGAGATTTTCCAGTTCATCATCTCCGAATGTGCCGCCATCCAGGACCTCATCGTCAAGGACTATAGCGACCTCGGCAATCTCCAGCTGAAGAGCAAGAACGAGACCGGACGTGCCAACAACCTGGCCGTGCTGGCCCTCAAGGCCCGTGCCGCCCTCTATTATGCAAGTCCGCTCTTCAATGCCGGCAACGACAAGGAGCGCTGGCATCAGGCTGCTATTGCCAACAAGGAGCTCATCGACGAGTGCAAGGGCCGCGGCATGAAGCTGACCTCCGACTATGGAAGTCTTTTCCAGAAGGACAACTGGCAGAATTCCGAAGAGTGCATCTTCGTGCGCCGCATCGTTTCTGCCTCAAACACTTTCGAGAAGTACAACTTCCCCATCGGTCTTGAGAATGCCGGCGGCGGTAACTGCCCCACGCAGAACCTTGTGGAGGCCTACGAGGAAGGCGACATCCGTCTCGAGGCTACCGTTGCCCAGAATGGCGAGCAATGGCCCAACAACACGCTCGAGACCTTCATCGGCGGTGCCAACGGCCAGCCCATTGCCTATGCCACTCCCACAGGCTACTATCTGAAGAAGTACGTTAACAAGAGTCTGACGATTGGTGCCTCCAATGCTACCACCGAGCGCCATCATTGGGTGACCTTCCGTCTGGGCGAGTTCTACCTGAACTACGCTGAGGCTATGCTCAACTACACAGGCGGTGGATATGAGACTGCCAGCGGTCTGAGCATGACTGCCGCACAGGCTGTGAACGTGGTACGCACGCGTGCTAAGCTTGCCAACATCGCTACCGACCTTTCAGCCTCGCAGTTTGCCGAGCGACTGGAGAACGAGCGCTTCGTGGAGCTTGCCTTCGAAGGCCATCGCTTCTACGACCTTCGCCGCTGGAAGAAGGCCGGTGATGCCAAGTATCGCACCATCAAGACCATGCAGATCACCAAGAATGCCGACGGAACGTTCAACTACAACGTACAGACTGATGCCCAGACCCGTTCTTACTGGGACGACAAGATGTACCTGTTCCCAATTGCACAGAGCGAGATTCTGAAGTCGGGTGGGGCACTCACGCAGAACCCCGGATGGTGATTGTTCTCAAAAAACGAGCTAAAAAAATCAGATTTTAAAGTTGATATAATCAATTTATTTAGTATCTTTGCATCCAAGAGTATGTCACAGTGCTCTTGGATGCATAATAACCTAAGGATTTATAACTATTATTAATAATTTAAACGACAACAATTATGAGAAAGTTCTACTTTTTGTGTACAGCTATGTTGCTTATGTTCGCAACATCTGTAAAGGCTGACCGTATTCTCTTTCAGGAGAACTACGAGGTCGGAGGTGTTCCTGGTACTTGGACATTCGATGGCGGAGCAGGTTCTATCGCTGGTGATGCCGAAGGTAAGTATATGTCTTTTGCCCTGGGTCAAAGCAATGGCCGTTCTGCCAATTGCCTCTGGGGTGCAGGTGTTTACGATGAGGTTATGCAAACCATGACTGAATACACCGTAAGTATCGATTTCCAGATTCAGGCTTTCGGTAACAACCAGTATAATGGTGAGATTGCCGTGTTCTCTGGCGAAGCATGCGAGAAGAAAAACGGAAGTCAAGGTGGAGGAGGTAAAGTTTGGGATCCTTACAACACCATTTCTCAGAACTGCTTTTTTGATATCAATCAGGACGACGCAAACATTAAGTTAATGGAGACCAAGGATCCCACACAGTGGTTCCTAATGAGTGATGTGGAAAACAAGGTGAATCTGACAGCAGGCACTTGGTACACACTCGTACTGAATGTAAACGTGAACACAAGAGAGGTTGCCTGGACACTCGACGATCTTGACAACACCTTCCACAGGACCGGTTCTAAGACAATGGCCGAGGAGGCTAATATGTACATCAGCGGTCTTTATCTGATGAATGCCCGCTACCAGTCGGTTATCAATGTCGATAACATCAAGGTTTCTGTTCCCGGAAACATTCATGCCGGTGCAAAGGCCGCGGTCTTCCTGCCCGAAGATTCCCAGGAACTGGACCCTGAGTAAAGCGTGTTTTAATTGACTTCAAGTAATAACAAATAAAAGACAAGAATATGAAAAAGTATCTTTTTGTGAGCCTCCTGGCACTGCTGGCTCACGTACAGACAGCAAAGGCAGCTGACACAGACGTCAGCACGAAGGACAACCTGATCTACGCCATGCCTCTCACGGCCGGACAGGGCGAACAGGGCGTGGACCTGTGCTTCGCCATGAAGAACAGCGTTGAGATCCGCGGTTTCCAGATGAAGATCTATCTTCCGGCAGGCGTAACCGCCTTCAAGACCTCCACAGGAAAGTACCAGTACTCTCTTAGCGCCGGGCGCCTTCCCGAGGGCCATGGGCAGCAGGCCACGTTCAGCGAGCACTCTGACGACGCTGGCGACTACGTCCTCGTGACCTGCAACTCTCAGTACGACGAGAATTTCTCCGTCGGCGACGGTCAGGTGATGTCCTTCAAGGTGAACGTCGCAAGCGACGTGGAACTCGGCGATTACCCCGTCATCCTCAAGGAGATGAAGCTTTCTGAGACCGACATCAGCAAGTACTATGTGACAGACTACGTGGAGAGCACGCTGACCGTCGTGGAAAACGACGGCCGCGTGGTGCTCGACGAGAACTCCACGAGCATGCCTGAATCAGCCACGGGAGCGAACGTCCGTGTGAAGCGCACTCTCAATAAGGGCAATTGGAGCACAATCTGTCTGCCGTTTGCCATGACGGCAGAGCAGTGTAAGGAGGCTTTTGGGCTGGATGTGAAA
>JAEEGK010011742.1_pt1 | contig 19964 bp, 8 predicted proteins | sample 8958771 | NCBI WGS metagenome assembly JAEEGK01 (sample SAMN16246547, study PRJNA631951) | gut metagenome | biome: gut microbiome; feature: rumen; material: SC-attached | host: Bos | place: Iran: Karaj | collected 2018-10
GACGGTCAGGCCAGGAATGACGGTTAGGTCGGAAATGACGGGATCCCCGGTTGTAGTCGGCGGCAGTTGGCTGCAACATTAGGGCGCATTTACCCGTACAGGGCTGCGAAGCAGCAAGCGCCCGGTGTTGCAGCCACTGACGCAAAGGGATTCCCGAACAGGTCGGGAATGACGGGATCCCCGGACGAGTCGGGAATGACGGTGGAATCCGGGAATGACGTTAAGGACGGGGAATGACAAAGAGGTCGACCGGAATGGTCGACCTCTTGTCCATAATGAAGCCCTCAGGGCGGTGGAGACTACCAGCGGCTGTCTCCGTATCCCTTGTAGGCGCTTGCAACCGTGAACTTGCCGGCTGCGGTGTCACCCGTGAACGGAGTCTCGGTGAGGACGGTTCCTGCAGCGGCGATCTGGTCCGCGGTAAGAGTATTCCACCAACTGTAGTTCTCGGTGGTGTCGATGTCGAAGAAGATGTTCTCCGTCATGTACGGCACGGCGATCTTAGCGGAGGCGGTACTTACAAGCTTAGGGAATCCGCTGGCGTTGGTCGGGGATTCCGCAGCCTTGTGCATGCTCGCGAAGATATTCCTCCTGACGGTGATCTGCCTTGGCATTGCCGTTGCCGAGCTGGAACGAACGTGCATTATACCGTTGTTGTCCTTGCTGTCAACAGACCCTAGGTTGAAGAATGTGTTGTGTTCGACATTGATCGCACCGCAGAATACTCCTGCATCGACTCTCAGGAACGTACGGATGCCGTTGTAGAAGGTATTGTTGACAATCTTGATGCTCGAGACCGTTCCCTTCCTGAAATCGATGAAGTCGCCTCCCGTGCCCATATCCTTGACGATACAACCGAATACGGAGACAGGACCGCATGCGGAAGCGTTAGGACCGCTTATCATCCTGTTCTTGAAATTGCTGATGTCGCAATCCTTGATATTCAGGGCAGTAAGGTTGGCGTCTGCAGTGAGCACAATCATATCCGAGATGGCATTCTTGCCGTCCAGGCAGAGATTGTTGAGGGTGAACGGGACCTTGTTCCCGGCCAGGGAGAAGTTGGCATTGACAACAGGCTTCTTACCGTGTGAGATCTTTCCGCTGATGCTGAGCTGGTTGTTGACAGCGATAGCACCATGGCTGGAGAAGTCAAGGTCGGCGGTTATCAGGATGTCCGTCTTTCCTGCACTCAAGGCCTCGAAGAAGGTCGTCGTGTCAGAAACTTCGAACTGAGGACCGATGTACCTCTGGTAGTTCGTATTCCACCTTGCATCACCGATACTCTCAGACGCTGCCAGGGCATTGACGAGGGTGAAGTCACCGGAGGCGGCTCCCTGGAACGGATCGGAAGACAGGACCACACCGTTGCCTGCGGTACCGAGTTCCTCTGTCATCTGGCTCCACCAGCTGTAAGCCTCATCCGCGGTGTCCACGTCATAGTAGTAGTTGTGGATGAAGGTAGGGACCTTGATCGCGGCGGAAGTCTTGCTGACGAGCTTCGGGAATCCGTTGGCATTGCTTGGCGCCGAACTGGCACGGTGCATCGAAGCGAAGAGGTTGTTGCGTACGATTACCTGTGCGGCATCGGTGACGGAAGTGCTCCTGACATGGAAGATACCGTTGTTATCCTTGCTGTCGGCAGCGCAAAGGTTATAGAACGTATTGCCAGCGACCAGGATGGAATTGCATACGACTGCGGCGTCCATCCTGAGGAAGGTACGGATACCGTTGGCGAACGTGCTGCTCTGGACCTTGAGGGCATTCAGCGCTCCCTTCCTGAAATCGATGAAGTCGCCGCTGGTACCCATATCGGTAACCGTCGCCCTGCTGATCACTACGGAAGATACGGAAGAAGTCTCCTTGTCCTGGTAGATCAGGCGGTTCTTGTAGTTCCTGATATTCACGTCAACCAGCGAGAGGGTGTTGATAGCGGCTTTGTCCATCACGTAGAATGCATTGTCCACGGCTCCTGCACCGTCGAGAGTGATTCCCTTGACTGTGAAGTTGCTGACACCGACGTTGAGCTGGAAGCCTCCCTTGAGAACGGCAGCCTTGCTTCCCGTAATCGTGAGGGAATTGACCAGGGTTGCCTTGCCTGCAGAGACTTCCGTGCTCTCGGTGATGGAGGTGAAGTCATATTCACCGTTTTCGAGGGTGATCACGGTCTTGCCTGCGGAAATGGCTGTGAGAAGTTCCTCGACGTTGGTTACCGTTATTTCCGAAGTGATGGCGCTTCCGCGTGCCGGATTCCAGCGAGGGTCTCCGACGTTGGCGTTCATTGCCACACCGTTGGTGAGGGTGAAGTCACCGTTCGCGGCATCCTTGCAAGGGTCAGCAGGGAGGATGGCACCGCCTCCGGTGAGGCACGCTTCCTTGCTCATGTATGCGAAGAAGGAATATGCGGCCTTGTCCTCGCGGTCCTCGCAGTTGTAGAAGTAGTTGTTAGTCACGGTAGCAGGGACGATACCGGCCTTGCTCTTGAACTTAGGGAATCCGGCGGCGTTCGAAGGCTCCTTGTCGATCAGGATGGAGTAGAACAGGTTGTTCTGTACCTTGTAGCTGAGCAATCCGCTTCCGGCAGCGCTCCTGATGTGGAAGATACCGTTGTTGTCCTTGCTGGACTCGATCGTGGCGACCTTGTAGAAGGTGTTGTTGCGGATCGTAGCATAGTTCATCTCGTGAGCCGCATCGGTGCGGATGAAGGTACGGCAGCTGTTGGCGACCGTATTGTTGACGAAGATGAAGTTGTGGTGGGCACCTGTACGGAGGTCGATGAAGTCGGCCGACGGTGAGCAGTTGTCGAAGATGTTGCCCTTGAATATCAGGTACTGGACATCTGATGCTGCCTTTCCGGAGTTGTCATAGAGAGCCTTCGTGCCCTTGAGGACGCTGTTGTAAAGCGCAACCGTGTCTGCCGTAGGAGCATTGGTCTTGTCTTCCACGAAGAAGGATGTACCGTCTCCCACAACTTCGACATTGCTGATGACAACGCTTCCGCCGATCTCGCCGCTGAGGGTGAAGTTGCCCGTGACAGGAGTCTTCTTCCCGTTGCTGGTCTGTCCGTTGAGGTGCAGAGGGGCCGAGATGGCGACGTTACCGATGACGTAAGGAGTGTCGCTGTACTTGAGTGTGATGGCATCCTTTCCTGCGGAGATGGCGGTCATGAGTTCTTCGACGTTCGAGACGATGAACTCGGCGCTGCCGCCGCCTTCGCTCTTAGGGAGTACTGCGAATGCAGCCTTTCCGACTTCGGATTCGGTGTTGTAGATGTCATCCGGACCAGGGTTCGCATAGACTGAGACTGAATATACTCCGGCATCGAGCATCTTGATGATGTTGGATGCGATTGTGTAGGAGGTGCCTTCGTCCACGGAATAAGTCTTTCCGCTGAATACTACTGAATAGGATGCGGCGTTTTCGACCGGCTCCCAGGATACGACGATTTCCTTCTCGTCGCCTGCAGTCACGGTTTCAGGAGCAGCTGAAGGGTTCGGTGCAGGGAGTGCGGTGTTGACCGCGCTGACATCCGAAGACCAGGCAAGTTCGCTGATGCCGATCGGACCGGAGCAGAAGACATATACCAGAGTCTCTTCTGTGATGTCGCTGATGACGACCTTCTGAGGCTTGGTGGATTCTGCGAGGGAAGCGACTCCGCCCTTGATGGTGCAGGAGACCGGATTCTCTACAGGGGAAGTACCGACTATCACGTGGCTGGTCTCGCCCCCGACAGGCTTGATGACCACTGAACCAGGGGCATTCACCTTGAATACGATGTAGCCGTCCTTCGGAAGGTTCTTCTTGTTTGTCACGGACGCAGCCTGGAATTTGAGGAGCCCGTCCTCGAATGCGACAGGGCACTCACCGGAAGCTACGATCATGAGATGGTCGCGTACTGCGGATTTCTTGAATGTACCGCTGAAGTACCTGGCGTTGGTGAAGTCCCAGGTGTGGGAGCCCTCGATGCAGTCGAGAGTCAAATCTTCAGGTTCTTCCACGTATGCAGTCCACCACTTGGATGCTCCAACCTTGGCAGCGGACAGGTCCGTGTTGGTAAGGTTGAAGAATCCTCCCTTGGCATTGAAGCACGGATCTGCATCAAGCATGGTTCCCTTTGCGGCAGCGAGAGGCCAGGAATCGGTGAAGAATGTGGACACGATGTTGTAGAACCAGTTGTTGCTGGCGGCCACGCCCAGGTCGGATGCGGTCTTGTACTTTGCATTCGCACTGCCGAGGGTGGATTTGTCCACCATATTCAGGAACAGGTTGTTCTTGAATGATACGGAGGAAGGCTGTACCTGGAGTCCGAATATACCGGCGTTGTTGGCATTGTCGACGAAGCAGAGGTTCATCAAGGTGTTGTTCTCGACCTTGATGTCGCCCCAGGTACCTGCGTCGATACGGATGAAGGTACGCATTCCCTGGTAGATGGTGTTGTTGACGAGGTTCAGTTTGCCTACGGTGGAAGCTCCGCGGAAGTCGATGACGTCACCACCGCCAGAGCCGTCGCTGTTGATATTGTTGATGTCGCAGCTGTCCCAGGTAAGCTCACCGATGGTCATGGTCTTGCTCCACTCGTAGATGAGACCCTTGGAATAACCGGTTATGACGCAATTCTTGAATATGATGCTGGAAATCTGGATGTTGTCTGCGGCACCTCCGTTCTTCTTCTGGATAGGGAAGCCGTAGGTTCCGTTGGCACCATCGAACTGGACACCCTCGAAATAGAGAGCATCTCCGTTCGCCCAGGTATCGACCATATGGATCTCTCCCTTGAGTACAGGCATCGAGCCGTCGGCCGTGCCCTCTCCGAGGATGGATACGCCGTTGGCGATGTCCATGATGTCGATGAGGTAAGGGGAACCGGACTCCTTGAGGAGGATCTTGGCCCCCGATGTCTTCACTGCGTTCTGCAGTTCGGCGATCGAGGATACCGGAGTAGTCCCGTTGGTGTCAGGAGTCGTCCAGGCATTGACTTCGCCGCGTGCGGCACTCTTGAAGTAGAGAGTGAATACATATTCGGTGGAAGCCGTAAGTCCTGAGACCGTTGCGGTTCCGCTGGAAATGTCGCTTGCGGTGAGTTCGTAGGTCGATGCCGTTTCCGATGAAGGAAGCCGGTATTCGATCCTGTCGACATCCTCGAAGTCACCCACTGCGGTGCTCCATGCGAGGGATACGCTCGATGCGTCCCTGCCGCTTACCTTGAGATAGAGGTTGTCCTTGACAGCGTATGTCTTGATGGATTTGTCATAGACGGCCCAGTTCGAATCATCGAGGCCGTTCGAAGAAACCGCCTGGACCTTGTAATAGTAGGTCGCGTCAGCTTCCAGAGCCTTGCTGAAAGGTACCTGGGAAGGGTCGAGGGTGGTGGAGAAATACTCCTTGGTCATCTCCTTGTCGGTATATACGACCAAGTTGTATTGTGTAGCATCCTTCGTGACGTCCCAGTTGAATGTCACCTGGTCACCGTTGGTAACCTTGGCAGACAGGTTCATAGGCTCGAGGCATCTCCTGAGTTCGAGGGTACCTATCTCATCCATCGTCTGGGTGCAGCCGAAGAACAGCCCGGCGCTCAGGATGGCCGCGAGGAATGAAAGTATTCTATGGAATGTTTTCATATCGTTAGTCATTTTCAATGTATCTGCTAATAACCATAGTCGTTGACAAGGTTGCCCTGACTGTTGGAGATGGTGTCGTCGAAGATAGGCCAGAACTGGCGGGAATCAGGGTTGACGTAGTACAGTCCCTGGATCTTCTCTGCAAAGAAACCAGTCTTCTTGGCGTCGTCGTACTTGGTGACGTATCCTTCCTCTACTTCCCATGAAGCGTCCGGAGCGGCTGTTTCGCCCTTTCCGAGACCGTATATCCTTAGGGACTGCTCATCATCGGAGAGGAGGTGCCAGATGTTTCCGGTAAGGTAGGAATACTCGCCGCTGAGGTCGCGCAGGTCCATCATCTTGCCGATGGTCTCGTCCATCTTGGACTTGAGCATATTCCAGCGGATGAGGTCACCCTTGCGGAGGAATTCACCGCAGAATTCGAGGGCGCGTTCCTTGACGATCGCATCGAACATCGCCTCTTTGGAAGAGATGGCGGCAACATATTCCTCGGCCTTGTCCTCGTGGCCGGCGAATGCACGCTCGCGTACCGGGAGGAGAAACTGTCTTGCACCGGCAGGGCCATTGAGTTCATTCTCGATCTCCGCAGCCATCAGGAGCACGTCGGAGTAGCGCATCACTACAGGCTTTACACCGTCGTCGTTACCGCCGGTGTAAGGCTGGCTGGTCATCCATTCGAAACGGTACTTGCCGAAATACCAGGAACCGATGCCTGCTACCTCGGGACCGTTCTTGCCCCAGCTGTAGTTGACGCAGGTTACATCCCTTCTCTGGTCGTCGGCGTCGTATTCGAACCACATGGTAGGGACAGGACCGGCATCTCCGCCGCGGCTGGCGATGGTGTAGCCGTTGATGCTGGCTCCGTTGGCCTTGACCGCGAAGGTGAAGTTCCATCTGCCTCGGTTATCGCTGAACGGGATCACATAGAGTGTCTCGCCGTCGAACGGGAGGTTGGAAAGATTGCTCTGGCGCTTCCAATAAGCCTCGTAGTCGCTTGTAAGGGAGCAACCTCCGTTGTTGATCGCATCCTTCAGGAAAGCAAGCGCCTTCGGATAGAGACTGGACTTGGAAAGCTCAGGATCGTTCGACAGCCTGACAGTTCCAAGGTCGCCGGTGCCTTCGCCGCCGTCGTCAGGACGGAGAGCGTAGCCCGATGCTGCCAATGCTATCCTTGCATACAGGCCTTCCGCAAATACTTTGTTCACGCGGTCGTTGGTCTGTACGGCTTTGGTGGTGTTTGGATAAGGCAGATAGCCGATGGCCTCTTCCAGGTCGGAAAGGATCTGCTTGAAGATGACGTCACGGTTGGCCTTCTTGACGTATATGCTTTCGCCGTTTACGGAAGAGAACCTGGCAGGTACGTCTCCCCATGCTTTGATGAGGTCATAATAGATCATCGCGCGGAGGGTCAGGGTCTCTCCGAGGAGATAGGCCATGCCCGCGTCGGTGTCGGTATTCCCATAGTTCCTCAGGCCTTCGATGATGAGGTTGGAACGCTCGATTCCGCTGTACATCATATTGTATGGCCCGTTGGAAAGGTTGAGCTGGGAGTTGTTGGAGGCTATGTTGTAGGCAGCGATGTCATACCTGCCGTCACCTGGCTTGTAGGTGCCGTTGTACCACTCGATGTCGGTGTTGAAGCCGTACCATGGGAGGAACCTTCCACGGTAGTTGTTGGTCTCGCCGAAAGAGTGGAGCACTCCGAAGATGTTGTATTCGGTCAGATCGTAGTTCGAGAACACGATCTGGTCGCCGAACGTGGACGGAGACTCCTGGTCGAGAATCGCATCACAGGAGGCGAGAGAGGCGCAGATCGCTGCAACCGAAATAATCAATGTGAATATCTTTTTCATTGTATGATTCATTTAAGGTGATCGGTTATTCGGCGAAATTGACTACTACGCGGCGGCATTCGCCGGACTTGGTCATACCTTGTTTTCCGACCCACTTGAGGTCAGTGAATCTTTCTGCAGGGATGCCGAGAGCCTTGAGCGCGTTTGTAACGGCGTTGACTCGATTCTCGGAAAGCTTGAAGTTGTATTCCTCGGAGCCGTTCGTATTGGTGCTTCCGACGAAACTGAGGGTCATGTCCTTGTTTTCCTTCATCAGGTCGGCGATCTCCTCGATCGTGTACCTGGCATGCTCGGAGAGGGCATATGATCCTTCGGCGAAGTAGATGGTGCGGAGCAGGCCGGAAAGCTTGGCTTCCTTGACTGCCTTGTCGCAATCCTTTGCGCTGGCCTTGAGATCCTTGATCTGCTCGTTGGCGTCTGCAAGGTCGTTGCGGAGCCTGGCGTTCTCGGACTCATATTCCTTGCGGCTGTCGGCGAGCTTGCTCTTCAGGGCTTCATAGTCACCCTTGAGGGCATTGTAGTCGCTCTCGAGCTGGCTGGATTTCTTTGACGGCCGGCCTACGGTCTTGACGACCTCGGAAGTGCCGGTCTCGACAGCCTTCCTCGCGAAAGTAAGGTTTATACCGGCGACGATTCCGCGGCTCTTCGGATATGCGGAGTAATCGACTCCCGGGGTAAGAGGTGTGGCACGGCGGGTATCGACCTCAGGATCGTAGCCTGAATAATTGGTCAGGCAGAACAGGTTGGTCCCTGTCACGTAGATGCGCAGCTTCGAGATGCTGATCCTCTCCATAAGAGCTTCCGGGAAGGTGTAACCGAGGGTAGCGCTCTGAAGGCGGAGGAACGATCCGTCCTCGACCGCCCAGTCGCTGAATACGGCGTTTCCGATGAACGGAGACCACATCGAGGTGCCTCGGTTGGCTGCAGCAAGTGCGTCAGGATCGGTGATAAGTTCTCCGGTGCCCCAGTCGATGCTGCTCCATCTGTCGGCAACATTCATCATATTGACGAGGTTCCTGTTGTAGAACTTCCTGGAAGATGTGAACTCGATTTTGTTTGCATTGTATATGTCGTTGCCGATCATATAGTTGAAGTTGGCTGAAAAGTCGAAGCCGTAGAAGTATGCGCTGAGGGCGAAACCTCCGGTGAAATCCGGAGCGGCGTTGCCGATGATCTCACGGTCTGCGACAGTGACCTTCCCGTCACCGTTCAAGTCCTTAAGCTTGAGGGCTCCGGGACGGAGGTACTGGGCTCCGATGACGGCGGAATCGTCCGCTACTCCTTCGTTGAGGACCCACTTGCCATCCGAATAGGTGAAGTCGCTGGCTTCATACCTGCCGTCGTTGCGGTAGCCGTACATGTTCCCGAGAGGCTCTCCGACCTTGACCACGTAGTCGTCCCCGATTTCGGTGGATGCCCAGTAGGACTGGGAATAGATGGTCTCCAGTCCGCCGAGGGAAGTGACCTTGTTGATGTTGTAGGCGATGTTCCCGCTCAGGTTGAGGGAGAAGTTCTTGGACGAGACGAGAGGCATGTTGAGAGTGAGCTCGATACCGCGGTTGCGGGTGGAACCGATGTTGCGGTACTGGCTGTCATATCCTGATCCCGTGATAGGGAAGTTGATGAGCAGGTCCTTGGTAGTGTTCTGGTAAACTTCCAGGGAACCGGATACCCTTCCTGTGAATACACTGAAGTCCAGACCGATGTTATGGGTGTAGGTTGTCTCCCACTTGAGGTCTGGGTTGTTCATTATCTTGCCGGCGGTCCAGTATGTCGTGCCAGGGCTGATCCATGAACTGGTGCTTCCGGAGAACTCCTTGTTTATCTGGCCGGTAGGAATATTGTTGTTACCGGCGGTACCAAAGCTGTAACGCAGTTTCAACTGGTCTATGTAGTTCCTGGTGCCTTCCATCCAGTCTTCATTGGAGATAGTCCATGAAACGGCGGCTGAAGGGAAGTAACCCCACCTGTTCGCCTTGGAGAACTTTGAGGATCCGTCCGCGCGGAGGGTGGCTCCGAACGAATACCTGTGCTTGTAGTCGTAATTGACTCGACCGAAGAATGACAGCAGGTTGTCGTCAGGATTGATGACGTTTGCCATCGAGACCGCGGTACCGGTGCTGAGGAAGTTCCACGCCATCTGCGAATCGAAGAAGAGCGGGAAGTTCTCGATCATGGCGGTGACCTGGTTGGTCTTGCTGATGGTCATTTCCTCTCCGAGGAGTATGTTGAGAGAGTGGTCAGGATTGTTGAACAGTTTTTCGAAATCATAGTTCAACGTATTGGTATTACGATACTTCCTGCGGTTGAAGTCCCTGTACTGGGAAGCCGGGGTATTCTTGTACGTGGCGCTGTTGGTCACATAGTAAGTGGTAAGACCATAGAAGCGGTCGTCCCTCTGTGCATAGTCTTCATAACCACCGTCGATCTTCAGTTTGAGGTTCTCGATAAGCTCGAGGGTCATGGCTGCGTTTCCCATCCATGAGGTACGGAACCTCTTGGAGTCGTTGTCGGCAACCGACTGGAGCGGCGGAGCGTTGTCTCCGTAGTCAGCCTCTTCGTCCAAACCCTGGATGGTAGTGGAAATCGGAATCGGGGTATAGGAGACGGAGTGCTTGAGACGTCCGTTGCCGGAAGTCGTGCCGGTATCGTTGATTCCGTTGGCGCCCGAACCGCGCACGTCGGTGCCCGAGTAGCGGAGATTGACGTCGAAGGTTGCGATTTTGAACGGCTTGTACTGTGCCTTGAAACTGAGGTTGTTACGTGTATAATCAGAACCCATCATTATGGCCTTGTCGTCCATCCTTGCAAAGCCGAGCGTCCAAGTGTACTTGTCACCGCTTCCGGAGACCGCAACGTCGTTGCTCATAGTGGTTCCGGTCCTTCCGAACACCATATCGACCCAGTCATTGGTCGGGAGACCCTTGTAAAGGTCGATGTCTGAGAACTTTCCGAAATATGGCTCGTAGTTGTCTGAGACGTTGCTGCGGATCTTGGCAAGCTCGTACTGGAACTTGACGAAGTTCTCTGAATCCATAGGGACGATGGCCTCCTTGTTGGCGATCCTCTTCACTCCGTAGTATGAGTTGAGGCTGACCGTGAAGCGGCTCTGCTTGCTGCCGCTCTTGGTTGTCACGATCACGACTCCGTTCGCACCCCGGCTACCGTAGATCGCCGTGGAGAACGCGTCCTTCAGGACGTCGATGCTCTGTATCTCGGAAGAGGAGATGTCGTTGATGGATTCGACAGGGAATCCGTCGACGATGTAGAGAGGGGAGTTGTCCTGTGTGATGGATCCGCCGCCACGGACCCTGATCTTGATGTCGGCGTCAGGATCACCCTCCGTGGTGACGACCGATACACCGGCCATCTTTCCTGAGAGGGCCTGGCTGACCGTAGTGACAGGCTGCTCAGTCAGTTTTTCAGATCCTACCGATGAAACGGATCCGAGCAGGTCGCGTCTCTTGACGGTTGCATAACCTACAACCACCACATCGTCGAGTGTCGTGGCCTCATCTTCGAGTACGACATCGATGACAGACTTGCCTGCGACCGGGATGGAAACGGTTTTCATTCCGATCAGCGAGAACTGCAGGACTGCCTTGGAGGCATCAGGAACGTCGATGACATAGTCACCGTCCAATCCTGTGGAAGTTCCGGTGGTGGTGCCTTCGATCATGACGAAGACGCCCATCAGCGGTTCTCCCTTTGAGTCCGTAACTATACCCTTCACTTCCTGGGCCTGGAGCGTCAGTGCGCCGGCGAGGCCGAGAAGCAGAGCGGTAAGTTTCATAATGATTTTGCTCATAAGGTTTGTTGTTTGTTAATATTATATGATTTAGAGTTTCTTGTAGGATCCTCCTTCGTTCTGGGCTGAGATTATGTCCCTGACGAGATAGTGGAGGTACATTTCCAGGTTCGTGTAGCGTCCTTTGGTGTCGAGGCTCTTCGCATCTGCGTCGGAAGCTCTGTCCTTGTCCAGGCCGAAGAGTTCCTCGTAATAGTCCGGGATGCCATCCTTGTCGGAGTCGGCGACTCTTTCCAGTTGCTGGGAAGTGGCTGAATATGAAGGCCATCCGCCAGCGTCAGACTGAGAGTCGATAAAGCCGTTGGTGGATCCGTTGGAGCCTTTGTGGGTATAGGTCCCGTTCCGGGTCTCCCTGGCGATGCGCACATCCACGTCGTCCCTGTCCAGTGAAGCGCCGGCATGGTCGAGAGTCTTACGGAAGGCATCGTCGGCCGTATGGATGGTCATGACGGCCGCTTTACCCGACCAGTAGAACGGCGAAGCTGACTTTATCTTGCCGATGACATCGGAATCGGCGGTGGTTCCGGTCCAGTTGTCGGAAGTCTTGCCGGCATCGGCTTCGTCGTTTCCTGCCATTACGTTTCCGGTCATGTAGAAATGGCCCGGAACGATGGTGCTGCAACCGGTGGCCTTGGTGCAGTTGGAGCAGTCCTTGGTCCAAGGATCGATGAACCTGTGCTTCGACGATGCCGTGGCCGGACCCGGCTTGTAGTAGTTGCCTACGATGTTGTATTGCTTGTAGGTATTCGTTTCATTGGCACTCTCACCGCCATATGAACTGTTGTCCCCCCAGTTGTAGATGACGTTGTTGACGAAATCCACAGGCCCCTTCAGGGTCGAGACGTAGTCGTGGTCGAAACGCGGGTTGCGGCTGTCGTGGTGGGCCAGGATATTGTGGTGGTAAGTCGCGTTGGATCCGCCCCAGATACCTCCGTAGCCGTGCTTCCCCTTGCCGTGGATGGAGTTGCGGAGCCCTTCCGACAGGATGCACCACTGGAGCGAGAAATTGGTCATGCCGTAGAAGCTTCCGCATTCGTCGGTCGACCAGCTCAGCGAGCAATGGTCTATGATGACGTCCTGGATGTCGTTGCCGCTCGTGTACAGGTTCATCGCGTCGTCCTCCGTCTTGCATTCATCTCCCATCCTGCAGTGGATGAAACGTATGATCACGTTGGACGCGTTGATCCTGAAAGTGTAGTTCTTGAGGCATATTCCCTTTCCGGGAGCGGTCTGTCCCGCGATGGTGACGTCGCCGTATCCGCTCTCGATCTTCAGTGTGGACTTGAGCTCGATGATTCCGGCTACGTCGAAAACTATGGTCCTCGGACCCTTGGTGTTGAGGGCTGCACGGAGGGAACCGCCGCCCGAATCGTTGAGGTTGGTCACGTGGATCACCTGTCCGCCCCTTCCGCCGGTTACGAAGGCTCCGCCGCCTTCAGCTCCCGGGAATGCCCTCGGTACACCGTCCTCTTCACCTGCCGGAATCTTGAATTCCGAATACTCGATCTTGGATACAGGAGGCTGAGGTGGCACAGGAGGCTCCTCCTGGCCTTCCGTAGTGGCTTCCAGGAAGGAAGAATACTCAGAATGCTGGTCGCCGGCGACCGAACGGACTGCGAACTTGTAAGTGGTGTTCTTGGTAAGCCCGTAGATGACTGCATTCCTGTTGACGGAAGTGCCTTCCTTTATGGTTTCGCTGCCTTGCAGGAGTTTCCACTCGTAGCCGGTGGCATCGCTGACGGCATCCCACTGGAAGCTCAGCGATGTTTCGGTCTTGCTGTGCAGGGTTATCCCCGAAGGTACGGCCGGTGCCTTTGAGACCGGTACGTCCGAGTTGCCGTTGCCCCCGCAGGATACGAAGGCGCACATCACGGCGAATGCCAACAATAATCCGTTCCTTTTCATTTCCTTTCCATTTCAAGAGACGCCCATATCAGAGGGCCGATGCCCTTCGGGTCGTTCTCGCATATCCTTTCGTTTATGTAATAGTCGTAGTCTCCGCGGCGGTTGTCCTTTCCGCCGAGTCCGGCTACCGCGCAGCAGCGCTCCAGGCTGACGAGTCCGTCTGCTCCGGTGGTTACGAAGGTCTCGAGCAACCTGGAATAGTTCCGGCATGCTTCCTTGTGCAAGCTCTTGTCCAGGAATCCCAGACGGATCCCCTTCAGCATCGCATATGTGAACATTGCGCTGCAGGTGGCTTCCACGTAGTTGCCTTCGCGTCCCGGCTGGTCGAGGACCTGGTACCACATTCCCGTAGCTGGGTCCGCATATTCCGGGAGAGTATCGAATATCCCCCTGAAAATGCCCAGGACTTCATTCCAGCCTTCAGTTTCCCTCGGCACGATCTCGAGTACATCGACGATGGCCATGCAGTACCATCCCAGAGCGCGCCCCCAGGCGTGGTCCGACTGGCCAGTCTCCGGATCGCACCAGAACATCTTCCGGCTCTCGTCCCAGGCGTGCCTGTACAGTCCCGTCGCAGGGTCATAAGTATGCCTTGCAACCACCAGGAAGTGGTTCAGCACGTCACGGTAGCAGGAATCCCTGCGCTCCGGGGCTTCATACCTGCGGGTGTACTCGGCATAGAACGGCTGGGCCATGTACAGGCCGTCCAGCCACATTTGGTCAGGGTAGACCATCTTGTGCCAGAATCCTCCTTCGCTGGTCCTCGGATGCTGGGAAATCTGCTTCCTGAGCGTGTCCATCGCCATCCGGTATTTCTCCTTCCCGGTCATGTCATAAAGCCTGAAGAGAGTCCTGCCGGGGCAGATGTGGTCTGTCGAATAGTTCTTTATCTTATAGGAGAGTATCTTGCCGTCGGGACCGATGATGCTGTCATACCATCCGTCCACGTACCTGAATATATTCTCGTCTCCGTAGCGGTCATATACGTCGAGGAAAGCCTTCAGCTCGAGGCCGGTGGTGTAGTTCCATTTGAGCTTGCCTCCCATTCCGTCCAGATGGGCGCCATCCACGTTGCGTACCATCTCGCTCGAGACCACCTGCACTGAAAACGGTTTTTCCTCCTTGCAGCGGACAAGGAGGATGGAGGACAGTAAGAGTATGGCTGTCAGAGTCTTTTTCATTCTATATTCAAAGGATCCCAGATGTCGGAATCATGAGGATCCAGCATTACGTTTTCAAATGTATATCGGGCAGCCTTCCGGGCAGTGAGCTTGTGGGACCATTTCACGCGTCCTGACAAGGATGCTCCCGGGCCGCTGTTGCCATATTCGGCATAATAGGAATTCTTCTTCGTATCAGGCTTGCCTTCCTTCTCCCAGTCGTGCCATCCTTCCGGAAGGATGTGGCTTCCGAGTTCACACCCGATGATTATGGTCTTGGCATATGCCCCCCAAGGCCTTCCAAGGTAGCATTTCGTGACTCCTTCTCCGGCTGTGAACCGGCAGTTCCTGAAGACATAGCCGTACCGGAACTCCTTGAGCGTGGATGCAGCCGTGATGTAACTGTCCTTCTTGGAGCGGATCTCGCAGTTCTCGAACATCGCCGTGGCCGGTCCGAAGATGAAATCGGTGGTTCCTTCCACATAGCAGTCCAGGAAGTAGTTGCGGGCCGCCCATCCGTTGCGGCAATACTGTCCGTGGGTGTAGAGGGTATCCTGATTGCCGATGAAGCTCACCCTGTGGAAGAATACCCTGTCACCGTTGATGCTCACGGCTACCGCCTGGCCGATTTCCTTGCCTTCACCGGCATCGTTCTCTATGGTAAGGTCTTCCACGACTATGTTGTTGGCGTGGATGTACATCGTTGCGCTTCCAGAAGTCCCGACGTTCCTGTCTGTCCCCGGCCATTTCATCTTTGCAGACAGCCCGTAGACGATGCGGGTCCTGCCAGCCCCTTCGCCGCGGATGATAAGGCGGGTCTTGTTGTGAGGTACCGTGACCCTTTCGCGGTATGTCCCTGACTTTATGAGGATTATGGTGAAGTAGCCGTGTTCATAGTCGGGAGCTGCGTCGATGGCATCCTGGACGGAACTGAAGTCTCCGCTTCCGTCCTGTGAAACGACGATGTCCGCCGTCCTTCCGAAAGCGAGGGAAGGGGAGAGGGCTGCAAGCAGAAGGCATGCTAACGTGATGGCGAGGCTCTTTTTCATTCAGATACTATTTGAAAGAAATCCTTTCCGAGCCGGTCACTTTCGGAGCATCGCCGCCAGGCGTGTTCACGGTAACGCGTTCGAATACTATGTCACATGCCGCGTTGACCTCGATGCCCTTGTCCGCGGAGATTACCACATCGGTGAAAGTAAGGTCCCTGACCGGTTTCTCCGGGAGACCGTTGATGAATATGGCGCTGGCAGCTCCGTTGCATACGATGTCCTTGAAATGTATGCCGCAGAACTCCGGAGTGGTGATGTCAGCCTTGAATACAGGCTCCTCAGCAGCGGTGCCGCCTTTGGCCTCAGTGGCTGCTTTGCCGGCATAGAACAAATTGAATATCACGGCATTTGCAATGATGTCCTTCATCTTGATGTCATCGATCCAGATGTTCCTTACGACCCCGCCGCGGCCCCTTGTGCTCTTGAACCGGAGTCCTACATCGGTTCCGAGGTAGCAGTTCCTGGTGACCTTGATGTTCTCGACTCCGCCGCTCATCTCGCTGCCGACCACGAAACCGCCGTGTCCGTGATAGACGGTGCATCTGTCGATGAGCAGGTTCCTGCAAGGTATCCCGTGCCTCCTGCCGTCTTCGTCCTTTCCGGACTTGATGCAGATGGCGTCGTCGCCCACATCGAAAGTGGCACCCTGGAGTATTACGTTCTCACAGGCGTCGATGTCGATACCGTCGCCGTTGGTAGCGTAATACGGATTCCGCACGTTGATGTCCTTGATGATGATGTTGCGGCTGAACAGCGGGTGGATGTTCCAGGCAGGGGAATTCTGGAAAGTGACCCCTTCGAGCAGCACTCCTTCGCATTCCCTGATCGACACCAGCACCGGTCTGAGGAATGTCTTGATGTAGTTCTCGTCCAGCGATTCGGCAGGCTTGTTGAAATTGCCGGAGGTAGCCCGGGCCGCCTTGTAGCCTTCGTCCGGGAACCATACGTCCTGCTTGTCGCTGAGGACTCCTCCGCTCTTCAGGAGGTCCTTCCAGACCTTCGGAGGCGCGTTCTGTTTCTTGACTTCACGCCATTTGTCTCCGCTGCCGTCGATGATTCCCTTTCCGGTGATGGAGATATTCTTCTGGCCCAAGGCATTGACGGGGGAGAGGCAGCGCCTCATGTCCTGTCCTTCGAAGTTGGTGTTGATGATCGGATACAGGTCCTGGTCCGCGCTGAATACGATAATCGCATTCTCCTCAAGGTGGAGGTCCACTCCCGAAAGGAGGGTTATCGGTCCGGTGAGCCATATTCCTTCAGGGACGATGAGATGTCCGCCTCCTTTGGCGCTGAGTCCGCTGATGGCTTTCGCGAAAGCGTCGGTGTTGAGGGTCATTCCGTCCCCTACGGCACCGTACGATGTCAGGCTGACCGTCCTGGAAGGGATGGCAGGCCTGCGGACTTTCTCCATCTTGAAAGGGAGGTTCTCGTAAAGCTCGGCGAATTCATAGGATTTCTTCTTCCCTGCGGTGAATACAACTGAAACCGCGAGTATCGCAGTTATCAATGCAATCGTTTGTATTTTTCTGGACGAGTTTAGTGTCATGTCGTTATGCAATCATCGGACTTTGTAGAGTGTCCGTCTGTCTGCAAATATACAAACGTTTGTATTTATTCCAAAATTTTTGTTCTTATTTTATTATTTACGCCGGAATCAGGCTTGTTTCCCCTTGACCAGATACTGCTCCGCCTTGTAGGTGAGCATCATCAGAAGGATGGCAATTACGCATGCCGCGATGAGCATCATGAAAACGCTGTCCAGCCCCAGGTTCTTCATCGCGAAACCGATGACGATGTTGGCCAGGATGGCGGTACCCAGGACATAGCCAAGGAAACCGGTCAGGCCTGCTGCGGTACCGGCGGCGTTCTTCGGCGCAAGGTCGAGGGCCTGTACTCCGATCAGCATCACCGGGCCGTAGATAAAGAAGCCGATGGCGATCAGGCAGGCTATGATGACGGTGAGGTTGTCGAGGTTCTTCCAGTAAATGAATACTGCTATCGCGACCAGGGCCATGAATATGACGGTAGGGAGGGCCCTGCGGCCTTTGAACACGTGGTCGCTCAGCCATCCGCAGATGATGGTACCGGGGATGGCGGCGAATTCGTAAGCGAAGTATGCCCAGCCGGTGCTCTTGATGTCGATGCCTTTGTCGGTGAGGATCTTCGGCGCCCAGTCCAGGCAGCCGTAACGGACCATGTACACGAATGCGTTGGCAAAAGCGATGTACCAGAGGAGCTTGTTGCTGAGTACGGTCTTGAATATCTCCTTGACACTGAGTACTTCCTCAGCTTTCTCGGAATATGTCTGGGCGGCATGGCCGGACCATTTCTCTATTGACGGAAGGCCGCATGACTGAGGCGTGTCGCGGATCATGCAGAAGGCTATGACCGCAATCAGTATGGCTACGGCGGCAGGGAAGACGAATGAACCGATAATGAAATAATACTCGGAATGGGCTCCGTAAAACCATGAACCGAACCAGATCGCGCCGTAGGTCGCCATAGGTCCGACAAGGGCTCCTCCAACGTTGTGGGCACAATTCCAGAACGACATCCATGTACCTCTTTCCTTAATCGAGAACCAATGGGTCATGACCCTCCCGCAAGGAGGCCATCCCATCCCGTTGAACCAGCCCACCAGGAAGTTGAGCACCGCCATCAGCAAGATCGCCCATGCTTTGTGCTCGATTCCCAGCCATTTCACCGGAACGATCATGAAGGCCATTGACAAGGCGGCCATCACAAGCCCGAGAGGCAGGAATTTCCTGGCATCAGAACGGTCCGAGATGCTGGCCATCAGGAACTTCGAGAAACCATAGGCTATCGCGTTCATTGACAATACGATAGCGAGCTCTCCGGTCTCGAATCCAAGTTTCTCGAGTCCAGGGATGGCCATCGAGAAATTCTTCCTTACGATGTAGAATCCGGCATACCCGATGAATATGCCCAGGAATACCTGCCAGCGCAGTTTCTTATACTCCTTGTCGACGTTGCCCGTCATTTCCGGCTTGTGAGCCGGAGGTGCGAGAAAATTCCCCATTTCGTCAAATGTTTCAGTTTGTAAAATTACTGACTTTTTTTATTACATTTGTAATTAATTACCACATTATTTGATAAAACGAACACAGGCTTTTAACTTTTAGTATGAAAACAATCCGGCTTATCCTGATCTTCGCTCTATCCGCCGTGCTTGCTTTCTTTTCCTGCAAGGAGAAAGAAGACGAGAAGTTGACCGAAGTCGAATTCAGTGTACCTTCAGCAGTTACGATCGAAAGCACCGCGACCGCCATGGATTTCAAGGTCCTCTTCAACCATCCGCCCAAGGCAACCGACAAGATCATCCTGGAAGATCCTCAAGGCAACATATACACCTGCCCGATCACTTCCGTAAGCGATTCGAAATTCACGATCCAGTTGCCTTCAGACATGGTTTCGGGCACATACAAGGTTTACCATTCCAGCGACGGTCAGAAGACTTTCAAGGGTTCGATGACTGTCACTGTCGCATATGCTCCTACTCCAGGGGACAAGGTGACTCCGGAAGGAGCCAGCATATATGGTCAGGTTACTTGCGGCGGCCAGCCTGTGGAGGGAGTCGTCATGTCTGACGGAGTGGATGTCGTCAAGACCAATTCAGACGGAGTGTACAGGATCAGGTCCGAGAAGAAGTACGGCTATGTGTTCATCTCTGTCCCGCGGGGATATGAAACTGTGATGACCGGGGTGATCCCGGATATTTGGAAGCCGGTCACCAAGGGGTCTTCAGCTTCCGAAAGGGCTGATTTCCAGTTGATCAGGACCGACAATGACATATTCACGCTCTATGTTATGGGAGACATGCACCTTGCCAGGAAGCAGAACGACATCAATCAGTTCCGGGATTTCATGGTATCCCTGCAGGGTGATATCGATTCCGGTTCCGGCAAGCAGTACGGTCTCACCCTCGGGGACATGACCTGGGATTGCTACTGGTATGCCAACTCATTCGGCTTCACTGAATACAAGGAAGAGATCAACAGGGACTTGAGCAGGATATGCATCTGGCATACTATGGGCAACCATGACAACGACTACCGCCAGGTGGGGGATTTCCTCAAGGAGAACCCATACCGCGACGCGATCTGCCCGACCTATTATTCCTTCAACCTCGGAAGGTTCCATTTCATCGTCCTGGACGACATCGATTACAAGGATTGCCCGGCCAGCATCGACAACGCCAGCGGAAAGATTTCTGAGGACCACCGCTCCGAGTATGTCACCGATTTCACCTCGGACCAGATGAACTGGCTGAAGAAGGACCTGGCTACCGTGGACAAGTCCACTCCAGTGATTATTTCCTCCCACGCTCCTGCCTACCGGCCGAACGGGGCTACCGGGAGCAAGGCAGGCCTGACCGCCCACTCCGACGGAAGCGGAGACTACGGCACCGCCGCATTCCGTTCCCTCCTCACGGGTTACAACGTCCATTTCTTCTCCGGACATACGCACAATTATTTCACATATGACGACAGCGCCAACGGGTTCTTCGAGACCAATGCCGGTGCGGTCTGCGGTTCCTGGTGGTGGTCCGG
>JAEEGK010011744.1_pt1 | contig 19962 bp, 11 predicted proteins | sample 8958771 | NCBI WGS metagenome assembly JAEEGK01 (sample SAMN16246547, study PRJNA631951) | gut metagenome | biome: gut microbiome; feature: rumen; material: SC-attached | host: Bos | place: Iran: Karaj | collected 2018-10
TAATAGGAATTAATTTATTTTTATAGAATAAATATTATATTTTCTTTATTTTTTTATGAATTTTATTAATTTAAGAAAGATAAGTTTAAATGAATTTAAATTTATTGTAAATAAAAAGTAAATTAATTTATATTAGCTCAAATTAAGAAAGTATCAATATAAAATAAATAAATAATTCTCTTTCTCATAAAAATGAAATAAATACAAAATACTAAAAATTTATATCAAAAAAAAAAAATATATAATTATTAAAAATAATCTTCTTGTAATTTATTTTAAATTTTTGAAACAATTGATTTATTATTTTTCTTTTTTGCATAATTTGTCTATTTTTAAATAACAATTGTATTAAAAATTGATATTTCTTTTTATATTGAAAGGAAATAAAAAAATAGAATTATTATCAATAATGTTTTTTTTTAATAATTATTTCTATTTTTTTTCTTAATTTAAAAAATGGATAAAAGAAACTATTTTTTTCCAAAATATACAATTTCCTCACTAAAAGAAGAAATAATAAAAACAATAAATTCAAATATAATAACATTTATTTCAAGTCCAACAGGTTGTGGAAAAAGTACTCAAATACCACAATATATATTTAATAATAATCATGACTTAAACATTATTGTTTGTGAACCAAGAAAAATTGCATGTGAATCAATTAGTAAATATATTCAAAATGAAAATCAAAAAATTAATATTCAATGTAATGATATTTCTTTTTATTTTGGGAAATGTGATGAAAAAAATTTTGATATATTATTTATCACAGAAAATCAACTTTTAAATATTTTAAGTGAAGATCCTCTTTTACAAAATTGTGATATTTTATTAATTGATGAAGTTCATGAAAGAACAATGAAATTAGATTTAATTTTATTTTATATGAAATACTTTACTTTAACTAACAATAATATAAATAGAGGTTTTAAATTAATTTTAGTAAGTGCTACTTTTAATATCACAAATATAAAAGATTATTTTAATGAAATTATAGAAGATGATAATATTGGAATAATTGACTCTCCAATTAATTTTAATAATTATGAAATTTTTTATTGGAAATTTAAAAATAATTTTTATTTCAAAAATGAAAACTTTGATTATAATTATATTAGAAATTTATCATATAAAATAAGTCAAGTGATAAGATATGATATAAATTTTTCAGAAAAAAAATATTCTACAAATAAAACAATATTAATATTTCTTCCAGATTATAAAAGTATATCAATTGTTAAAAATCAATTAGAAAATGATTTTTCTCATATAAATATTCATGAATTTACATCATTAAGAAAATTTGAAGGGCAATTGACATTATTAAATGATTTAGAAGAATTAAAAAATAATAATCAAAATTCAATAAATATAATTTTATCAACTACTTTAGCAGAAACATGTTTAACTTTCCCTAATTGTGATGTTGTTATTGATACTGGAATAAAAAAAACTAATAAATATAATTATTATACTAATATTAATGAAGAAAATATTGAATTTATTAGTAAAGATTCTGCTATTCAAAGAGCTGGAAGATGTGGAAGAGGAAAAAAAAAAGGTAAATGTTATAGATTATATAATAATGAACAATATGATAAATTTAGAGAATATAGATTAGCTGAAGTTGAATATTTAAATTTTGATTTAATTATTTTAAAAATGTTTGATAATGTTTTTGATGTTAAAGATATTTTAAATTACATTGACAGAAAAGGTTATCTTGATTTTGTTTCTAAAATTAATATTGATATTATAAAATTAATTATTGATAAATTAAAAAATTCTTATTCAATAGATAACAATTATACAATAACTAAATTTGGAAAATGGTTATGTAAATATGGAATTGACTTGGTTACAGGAACTTTAATACATAGATTAGATTATAAATGGAGAAAAGAAAATAATTGTGTGACAAAATATAGAGATTTTGAAATTTATAGAATAATTTCAATTATTTCTACGATTAATAATATTAATTATGAATTATTTAATAATGATATTGATATGAGTATTTTTCAATTGCATTTTTTAGATTATCAAAATCCTATTTATATTGAAGATTCTGTTAAATATTATTCTAAAGAATTAACAAAAAATATAATTAATAAAGTTCTTTCTTATAAAATATATAATTGTGATGAGGAAAAAATTAAAGATATTAATTATAAATATCCTTATTATAAATTATTCAATGAACTCAATAAAATTTATAATGCTAAAAATTATTTTACAATAAATAAAATATTTAAAAATGGAGAATTAATGATCACACTGTTTTTTATTAGACAATATTCTTTAATTAAATGCCAATACCATTATGATAAAAATGATAAATTTAAAAAATATAATAAATGTCAAAGTTGTCAAATTACTAAAAATTATTATTGTGATGTTTATTCTTTAAATGAAAAATTTTTTCAAGTTCAAAAAAACAGATTAGATAAAATTTTAAAATCAACTAATCAAAATGAAATAGTGATAGTTAAAAATTTTTTTAAAAATATTAAAAATTATGAATATGAATTAATTTATTGGAATATAATTTATTTAAACCTAATATCAAATAAGCCTTTAATATATCTTTCTTTTGAAAAAATAAAATATTTATGTAAAGAAATAAAAAAAGTAAATTTTGACAAAATTTTAACTGAAATATATAATGCATATTATAATTTTTATACTAAGAAATGTTTATTTATTTTAAACAATAGGACAATTTTAGATAATTTATTTTTTAAAAAAACTAATGAAAATGAAAATGATATAAAAATATATTTCAGTTTAAACAATAAAGTAAAAATTGATTTTAATTATTTTTTTGATTTTTATAAAGACAGAAATTCTCAAAAAGAAGTAAATACTTTTTTTTCATTATCAAAATATAAAAAAAAAGATGAAAAATTATATGAAATTGGAGATTTATATTATTATAAAAATATAAATCCAATTTTTGAGGTAATGAAAAAAAAAGGATTTGTATAAACATTAAAATTAGAACAATTAGAAGAATAAGATAAAAATTATAAAATAAAACCATTTGAAAATATTGGTTTATATTTTTTTATCAATTTCCTAAAAGAAAAAATAGATTCAAATAATTTTATTTATTATAACAATTTATTAATTTATTATTATAATCAAGAAGATAAAGAAAGTGAAAAAAAAATAAAAGAAATAGAAGATATTATAAAACAAGGAAAAGAAAATTATAAACAATTATTAAATTATCATCAATGTTTAAAAAATGGTTGTTTAACAATAGAATTATCTCAAGGTTTAAATATAGAAAATGTTTTTGATTCTTTTTCGAATTATCAATCTTTAATTTATGAAGTGATTGATAAGAAAAATATAAATAATTTATCTGTTAAATATTTAACTTGGTTATGTAGAAATAAAAAGATTAAATATAAAAGAATATTTACTTTTAATGATAAAACTTTAATAACTTTTCAATATATAGAAGAAGTCCCTTTCTTTTTGAAAAATACAGATTTAATTTTAAAAACTTTTGATTATGAAAATAAAAATTCAAGTATAAATAATTATACAGTATATTTTATTTTATTTGATAAAAATGATTCAAATGAATATATTCATAGAACAATGATGAATTATTTTAGAAATACACTGAATATAAAAAGTACATATATTATTAATGAAAATGAAACAAAAGAAAATAAATTAGTTTATTATTATATTTTAAATAAATATAATATTCCTGAAAATATAATAGTTGGCCAAAAAATAAACTTTGAAGGTAATGAAAATATATTTCAAATTGAAAATCAAGTTTATAATTCTGATAAAAATTTCTTTTCTAAATTTTATTATTATTGTTTAGAAAATGACATTAATATTATTAAAATACCAGAATTAAGTTTTGAAGAAAAAAGTTATTTTGATGATACATTCAAATATCAAATAATAAATAATTCTCTTGAAAAATATAAATTAATAAAAGAATATATTTCTCCTATAACTGTTCAATTAAATAGATTTGCAATTAATGAATTAAAATATAAAAGTAAAGACACTTTTTTAGAAAATAATGAAGATTTATTTAATTTTGCAAAAAGAAATTTTTGTAATATTTCAATTATTTATTTCGATAATAAAATAATAATTTATGGTTCTCCTGAAAATAGAAATAAATTAAAATCTATCTTTATAAAATATTTAGAAAATCTTCTTCAAGAAAAAATAATATATTCAATAAGAAAAAAAGAAGAAAAATTAACTCTAAAATATTTAGTTAAAAAATTTTCTAGGTTAAAAATAGGTCTTTTAATAACAAAAAATGATATTAATGACATAAAATTAGAATTTAGAAAAAAATATTTGACTAATGTGAAAAAATTATTAAAAGGAGAAAACAAAATAAAGAATTTAAATCCTTATAATAAAATATGTGAAATTTGTTTAGAAAAATTTAATAATATAAAGAATAATAATTATATCCAATTAAAAATATGTGGACATTATTTTTGTGTAGATTGTTTAAAATTGCAAATTGTAAATGATATAAAATTTTTAAAAAATTTACCAATAAAATGTGTTAAATGTAATACATTTATTTCAAATAATGATATCTTTGAATTATTTATAGATGAAACAGAAGATTACAATTATATATCAAGAAATTTAATCAATTTATATATGTTAAAAAACAAAAATTTCAATTGGTGTCCAAATTATAGACAAAATTGTTTATATATATATAACAAAAGTAATTATCAAGGTAAAAATTTAATAACATGTCCAAATTGCAATGTTAAAATATGTTTAATATGTGATCAAATAATAGAAATAGACAAAGAACATAATAAAAATTGTAGAAAAAAAATATTATCAAAATTAACAAAAGAAGATAGAAATTGGTTAATAAAAAATAGTAAAAATTGTCCAATATGTAATTCACCATATGAAAAAATAAATGGATGTAATCATATGACTTGTATGATTTGTAATCCACAAATTCATTTTTGTTATATTTGTGGTGAAATATTAAATTCTGAAGATCCATATATTCATTTTAATAATCCTAAATTAAAATGTTATCAAAGATTATGGGATAAAATTGAAGAAAATGAAAGAAATGATACTAGTATTTTAAATATTGATGATAAAGAAGATAATAAAAGTAATAATAGTAATAATGATAATTCAGAGGAAAATAAATTGAATATTACTAATATTATTTTAAGTAAAATTAATAATAATAATGAAAATGTTGAAGTTAACCATTTGAATAAAGATAATATATTTATTAAAAAAAATAATAATGATGATAATTCTGATTTTGAAGAATATTTAATTGGATATTCTAAATAATAATTTAAATTTTTAAATATTTAACATTAAATAATATAATATTTCATTATAAAAACAGTATTTTTTGAATTTTAAAAGTTTTTGTTTTTAAATATTCCATATAAGAAATATATAAAAAAATATTAAACATTAATTTTTATTTTAAAAATTAATATTTGATAAATGTTTATTAGTAAAGATGAAGTTTTAGATAAAGAAAGCTTTAAAGCAATAGAAAATATATCGATTTGTCCTTTATGTAATGGAATAATAATTAACCCTTATGTTTGTGAAAAATGTGAAAAATGTTTTTGTAAAAGTTGCATAGACAAATATAATAATGAAAAAGGGAAAAAAAAATGTCCTTTTAATTGTGAAAAACCTGTTTTTAAAAGATCATTATTTTTAAATAATATATTAAGTCAATTAAAATTTAAATGTAAAAATGGATGTGATGAAGAAATAGATTATCAAAAATTAAGTCAACATTATGATGAAGAATGTAGTAAAATAGATTATAAAACATTATATTTTGAATTGAAAAAAAAATATGATGAAGTTTGTGAATTATTAAAAGATAAAAATGATATTAATAGTTTTAAAAGTAAATTTCATTGTCACACATTAAATATTTCTTTTGAAAAAAATATGATGTGGAAATGTAATGAATGTTCTAAAGTTTATATGTTTAATTCTACTAAAAGATATAGATGTAAACAATGTGATTTTGATATTTGTGATTATTGTAAAATTAAAGAAGAAAAAGGAGAAATTTAATTTAATATAAAAAATAAATTTTAATTAATTATCAGTTATAAAAATATTAAAAAGAAATTTAAATATTAAATAAATTATACTTGAAAAGGAAAAAATAAAATATAATTTCATAAATAAAAAGATTTCACATAATTTAAATCTTAAAAAATTAAAGAAAAATATATATAAAAATAACAGAAATGGGAAAAAAATGTAAAATAAAATTATATAAAAACTTATTTAAAATATATAGCAAAAAGAAAACCAGTATTATTAATAAAAGGATCAAATGTAGGATATGATTTAACAGAAATAAAAAATGTTTCAACCCAAGATTTAAAAAATATATTAAATTTAATATATTCATATTTTACAAAACGTTCAAGACAAAAAAAAAAAAATTCAAATTTTAAAGATTTATATCTCAGAGTTCAAAAAGAATTAAAAGAAAGAGAAGCTCCAATTTTTAAACCAGAACCTTTACCAGTTTATCATCCTCCTGAAAAACCTACTTCAATATACGAAGTTTTTATTCCTGATTTTTTTAATGATAAAAAAAGTAATAACAATGATATTTGGAAAATTATTAATGAAGAAGAAAAATTAAAAGAAGAAATTGAAATGTTAAAAAAAGAAAAAATGGATTTAATGTGTCAAATGATAAATAAAAATAATAATAATGGTATTTCTGGTAATAATCTTATTAATGTTAATATTATTAATGGGAATAAAATTAATGAAGAAAATAAAGATAATGTAAAAAATTTAGAGAAAGAAAAAGAAAATAATGATATTTCTTTTTATAAAATTAATGATAATATATATGAAGAAAATATTTTTATTAATCCAATGAAATATCCTTTAGATATTAAATTGGAAAATGAGAAAATTTTTCAAGATGATAATTATTTTCTTCAAAAATATTAATTCTTTCAACTAAAATATATAAATTTCATTTATTTGAAACAAGGTAGTTTATAATTTTTAAATTATTGATAATGAAATATTGGTATTTTTGTTAGTTATCTAATTTTATTAATTATCATTAAAATAAGATGTTAATAGTAATTTTGTCATATAAATTTTAAATTTTTTTATAAAATTATAAATAAATTGTTGGGGTGATTACATCATAATTATTTTTATTTATTTTTTAAAAATTAAAAGGACTAAAAATAATTTATTTTATTATTTATTAACCAAATACTCAAATATTAAACAAAGTAAAAAAATAATGATAAACAATTAATTTGATTATGAAAAAAAAATTAATAATTATTATTAATATAATATATATTTATATTCAAATTATGGAAAATAAAGACAAAATTAAAAATTATTATTCTTTAGAAAAGAACGTTTCGCAAAATTTAAGGATTTTTCAAAATTCAAACTTTGACAAAAATAAATATAATCAAAAAGATTTAGAAGTGCTTTTTAATTTTCTTTCATATAATACAGATGAAGAAATGGTTTGTTTTATTTGTAGTACAATTAATTTATATAAATCATCTATTTACCATATTCATGAACAAATAGAAGAGGAAAATAAAAAGAAATTAGTTGAAAAAATAAAAGCAATTTATTCTCAAAAAAAAGTACCGATAATTTTTCGAGAATTGACAGAAAACAATTTTAAAAAAATGTGTGAAAATGAAAAGGAAGATAAATCATTTGATCAAAATAAAATCAAGGTTGAAAAATTAAATCCAAAAGCCCCTCCTTATAATCCAAAAAATAAAAAAGAAATAAGAATAGATAAGTATATAAATATAATAAAATCAAAAACATTAGTTTCTGATTTTTTAAAAGAACATTTTTCAAAAATAAATCCAGAAATAAATTTTGGAATAAATCAAACAGAAATAAATGATATATCAGAAGAATATAAAATTAAATTAATAACATTATTATGTATTTTATTTCCTTTTTTTCATCCTCCAAAAAAAACAGAATATATTGAAACTATAGAAAAACTTTTTCCAAATTCACAAAATTTAAATATAAATTTACTTTTAAATACTCAAGCAAAAAAATATTCTTCTTTTTTACATGATATTGTTAAAAAAGAAAATCAAACTTTCAATGTTATGGATTATGTTCCTTTCAAAAGTAAATATGATTTGATTGAATGTTATAAATTAATTTTTATAGTTAAAAATCTTAAAATAGAAAAAAAAGGATTAAAAAAGTTTTGTTTAAAAATTGGTTTCTTATGTTATCTTAGTTTAAAGTATTATAATTATGATAAAATATTTCATGAAACAGAAGAAATATTGGATTTTTATTATAATTTATATTTTATTCAAAAATTTTATGAAAATGTTTATCCCAATCAATTTAACGAAGAAAATTATTTAAAATATAATACTAATACAAATGATTTTTATTTCAAAGATTTATATCCAAAACACATTAATGATAAATTTATTGGATTAGGAGATTTATTTTCTAATGAAGAAATACATCTTTTTGAACAAACTTTAGGTTCAATAAAAAAATTATATAATGCAAAAAATATAATATTATTAAAAGATTTAAAAATTGATTGTATAGATAATTTATTTTCAATTAATATTTTAGAATTACAAACAATTAAAAATAAATATATATCAAAGAATCCAACACAATATAAAAAAAACTTAATTGTATTAGAAAAAGAAATTCAAAAAATAATTAAATCTAATTTTTCTCTTGAAGGGGAAAAAAAATCAATATTACAAATGCATAAAATAAATGAAAATGTGAAAAAAAATTTCATTATTTTTTCAAATAATTTAAGAAAACAATTTCCAAAATATAAATTTAATTTATATCCTTATGGCTCAATAACAGAATTTTTATCATCAAAAAAAAGTGATTTAGATATATATTTAGAAATTAAAGATTTAAAAAATAGACCAAAAAATTCTATTGACTTTTTAAATGAATTAAAAACCTATTTATCAGATAAATACAATAGTAAATTAATAATATCAAAAAGAATTTGTTTATTTAAATTAAAATATAATAATGAATTAGATATTGATTTAAGTGTTTTAGGTTTTTCTCCTTACTTACATTCTTCTATTTTTCGTTCTTATAGTTTAATGGATTCTAGATTTCCTATTTTAGTTTTTATAATAAAATATTTAGTTAATGAATTAGGAATTAAATATGATAATAATAATGAAAACATTAATGGTTATTTGAATTCGTTTTCTTGGGTTTTATTAATTATTTCTTTTCTTCAAGATATTGTTAATCCTCCTATTTTACCTAAATTATTTGAAAAATGTAATTTTGTTAAAACAATTATGTATTATCGTGATACTAATAACAAAAAAAAAAATTATGATTTTAATGATTTTTTGAATAGAATTCAAATGGAAAATGTAAAAATACCAAAATTTAATAGTGAAGAATATAGAAAAATATATAATGATTTTCATAAAGAAAATAAAAATAATTTATCTGTAAGTGAATTATTATTATCTTTTTTAGAATTTATAATTTATTTTTTTAAATTTGATGTTTTATATAATAATTTTTCATTTAATGGAAAAGAAGGAATAGTAAATATATCAAATATAATAAATAATGAAGAGCCACAATATATTCAATATTATTTAAATAAATATTTATCTCTTCAAAATAAAAATTCTAAAGAAAAGGATGGTGTTTTTTTATTTAGAGATCCTTTTGATTCTCATTATAATCCTGGTCAAACTTTTAAAACTAAAGATGTAGATATTTTTTTTCAAAGGTTAAAATTTGCATATAAAACTTTAATTAAAACTGGAAGCATTAATGTATTAATTAAACAATTAAATGAAAAGAATAATGAATGAAATAATTATTATATTGATAATATTAATTTTTTAAAAATTAAATGAGGATAAATTATTATAAATGTTTATAGGTTGTTAAAAGTAAATGATATTATTTTTTTTTTTTAAACTTTTTTTGCTATTTCATAATATTCAATATTATATTTTTTTAAAAATTTAATTGCTTTATTATAAATTAACATAAATTCAATTTGATTAATGGATTTATCATTTTTTAAGTAATATAGAATAAAAAAAGTAATAATAATTTTTTTATCATTATAATTACTATCCAAAAAAAATTGTTCAATCTTATTAAATAAATCTTTATTATTATCAATAAAATATTTAGTGTAATTATTTAATTCCCAAAAACCATCACAAATATCTTGACTTAAAGCCATATCTTTAACATTAGAATAATTTTTATTATTGTTATTATTAAAATTATTTTCATTTTTTTTATTCAAATTATTATTATTATTATATTTTTTAGTTTCTTCATAATTTTCATTATGATTACCTTTGCTTTGATAAGGCAGGTCTTTTTGACAATTCATTACACATTGATCACAAACAAGTTCTTCTATTGCACATTCATTATCATAATCTTCAGATGATGAATCGTCTTTTTCATTATTTTCAGAATAATTTTTTTGAATATTTATTTCATTTAAATTAATTTGTTTTAATTCGCCTATTATTTGTGATTCATTTTCTATTTCTGCGAATAAAGAAGTTTTTTTTGAAATTATTTGATATTTTTTTGATAAAGAAATTTCTTTTTCTTCATCATTATTATTTTTTTTTAATATATTTCCTATTATTATTTTACTTAAAATATCTCCATCAGGAATTTTGATAATATCATTATTTGAAAATGCTATTTCTTTACTAATATTATTTTTATTATTATTATTATATTCAATTGAATTAAAATTAATTTTAATATTTTCATTATCAAATTTTCCTTTTTTAATAAAAGAATAATTTAAAATTTCATCTTGATAAATAATATCTTTGGGAATAAATTGATATTCAACTTTATCAGAAATTAAATTAAAATTTGTATCAATTAAATAAGGTTTTAAACATTTATTTAAATTTTGAATAATTACAGAATTAATATCATTAATATTTGTAACAAAATTAAAAGAACCTTTTCCATAAACTCCAGCTTTTTTAATTAAATATTCATCAAAAGAATCTCCAATTCCAATAGAATGAATTTTAAATTGTTCATTGTTATTAGAAATTAAATTTAAACATTCTTCAGAATTATCCACTTCACCATCGGTTAAAATTAATAAATTTTTAGATAATTTAATATTATCATAATCATTAGAATTAAATATATCTTTTAAAGGATCTGAAATATTTGTTCCTCCTAAATCAGCTGATAAATCTTTAATTAATTTTTCAGTTAATTCTACATTTTCTTTATTATATTCTAAAGGAATATTATTTATTTTTTTATACCTTGTTCCAAAACCAATTAATTGAAAATATGAATTATTTGGTAAAGAATGTAAAAAAAATAATAGTGATTCGTGTACTAATTGAATTGGTTTTCCTGACATTGAATAACTTTGATCTATTAAAAATATAAATAATGAAGGATTATCATTTATTTGATTTAATCCATATTTATCAAAATAATTTATACTTTCATCTAAATCTATTTTTTCAATTTTTGGGATTTCTATTGGATTATATATCATATTCATTATATAATTTGTTTCATCTAATTTTGGATTATATTGTTTTAATAATAATTTTTCATTCATTTTTTCTGTTCTAAATAAAATATTAATTTCTTCATTTTTATTATTGAATTTCATAATAAAATTTAAATTACAATTTGTTTGATTTTCATTAAATTTTCTTTTTAATGAATTTTCAATAATATTTTCTTTTAAATTTTTGTAAATCAAACGAGTAATTTTTGAATGAGTATTAATATTAATATTATATTTTAAATTATCATAATCTGATAATAAATAATAATTCATTAATGAAAAAGAATAAGATAAATCATCATTAGTTAAAAATTGAATAAATTCAGAAATTATTTTAACTTCGGATTTAGGATTTAAATTTCCAATATTTAAAATATATGAATAATTATCTTCTTTATAAGAAGATTTTATTCCTAAATTTCCTTTTGCAACTGCATCTGATAATTTTTCTTCTGCTTTTTCTTTGTCTAAAATTTTAGAAATTATAATTTTATTGTTTAATTCTACTTTAAATTTACTAAATTGAACTTCTTTTTTTATAGGTATTATAACATTTATTTCAAATGGATTATCTGTTTCATTTTTATAAATTTTAGTCACACTTGTAATCATATAAAATTCATTTATTTTGGAATCTATTGATATATTATATTTTGTTTCTTCAAGTAAACTACTGTTAACAGTTAATTCATTTATATTGGAATCTGTTGATACATTATATTTTGTTTCTTTAAGTGAACTACGATTAATAATATTTTTTTTGCCAAAAAGTCCCGTCCCCATTTTTTTTATTATATTCTTTATTTGTTTTTTTTAATATAATTAATTTATTTTTCTTAATTATTTTTTTGTTCATTTTTCATATATTTATCATCTTTTTTTATATATTAATTAATAAATTGATAATCTATTTTCGAAAAAATAAAATTAAAATATTAAAATGGAAAAAAAAAATGAAGAACAAATATATCCAATAATTCCAGAAATAGAGGAAAAAATAAAAAAGAAGAATCCATTAATAAAGTGGGATGATTTATTACTAAATAAATTTGGTAAAAACTTAAGAAACAATTATTTAATTAAATCAAATAATTTTGAATTTAGTAGATTTATAAAAGCAATGAATTATGAATATGGATTAAACAATACTAAAATAAATTTAAATAAAGCATATAAAATATATAAAAAAAATGCAGATTTTTCTTCTGATTCTTTAAGTATGTATAAAATGTATCAAATTCATTTATATGAAAGTGAAAAATTCAATATAAAAAGAAATAGAAATTTAGAAAACTATTATTTATATAAATGTTATGTTTATTCTCCTTTTAGAGCTTTAAAAAATTATATTAATTATATGGGTAAAATAGAATTATTTAGAAATATTTCTTATCATATTCAAATTGAAGATTCTGATTTAAAAAAATTTGATTGTTTAATGAATTATATGAAAATTTATGGTAATGAATATAAAATATTAAATTCTGATATTAATTTAATTAATGCTATTATTAATATTCAATTTAAAAATAAAGAGAAAGAAGGAATTTCCATTTTAAATACTTTAATGATTCAAAATAATAAAGAAGCTATTTATAAATTAGCATGTTTTGAAATATCAATAGATAAAAATATTGCAAGAAATTTATTTGAGTTATTATATTGTTTTAATTATTATAAATCTTTTTTTGATTATGGAAAATTTCTAATTGAATCTTTTGGAGAATATGAAAAAGGAATAAATATATTTAAAGAAGGTTTTGAAAATGGAAATTATTTATGTTATTTTGGGTTTTATGATGCTTTTTTAAATTATAATAATTTATCATTTTTTGAAGGAGGAAAAAATATTAATTATTTATTAATATTATTTAATTGCTTAATTAATGACATTACTACTGGAGGAATTTATTCTTTTTTAGAATTTTTTTTTTTGAAAAAAATTATTTTAAAACATTTTAATGTTAACAAAGAATTTTTTAAAGAATTTGATATTTATATTGATGAAATTTATGATTTTTTAGAAAAAATTATTACTTCTGAAAAAAAGGATTTTTTAAATAATAATTTCCCTAAAAATTCTATAATAGAATTTAATTTAGTTTATGGCTTTATTCATTATTTAAAAGAAAATTTAGAAAAAAGTCTCTTTTACATAAAATATGCTTATAAAATAACAGATAATCATTCTTATAGAAGATTATGCTACTCTTTTATTTATAAAATAAGAAAAAAACTTGTTAAGCATAAAAAAATATCGGAAGAAAAAATGGAAAAGACAAAGAAGAAAATATTTTATTTATTTAATTTACCTTTTAAAAAAGGAAATTTATCTGATTTTTCATCATCATTTTTTTATTTTTTAGCAAAATTACATTATAATGGAATAGGAACAAAAAAAAATAATTTATTATCATATGTATATTTTTATCAAGCAGCAAATCAAATAAAAAAAAATTTATGTTCAGGTTCAATAATAACATATTACAGACAATATAAATCAAATAAAATTTTAGAAAATGAAACTTTTAAAAATCTAAATAATATTCTTAATATGAAAATATCAGATGATAATAATGAAGATTTAATTTGTTCTATTTGCTATGTTAACAATAAAAATACTTTTTTTATTCCTTGTAGACATATGTTTTGTGAAGAATGTATTAAAAAAATAAATAGAGAAAAATGTCCTATTTGCAGAGGAAATATTATTCAAATAAGATATTTAAAATAAATGAATTATATGGTGTATGATTAAATTATTTATTATAATATAATATTTTTTTATGAAAAAATTTAAATTATAATATAAATGCTTAATAAGAAAATTAATCATAATAAATTTACTTTAGATAAATTAGATATTTTAACTCCTAAAAATAAATATCGATTTAAAAAGAAAAATAAATTAAATAATGAAATTTCAAAAGATAATATTGAAGAAAAAAAATTTAGTAATGAAATAATATATGAGAAGAAAAAAAATAATATTTTAGAAACTTCAAAAGCTTATTCTTCAACAAATAAATATTGGGAAAATAGATATTTAGAAAATGAAAAAAAAATGGAAAAAATAAAAAAAGAAGAAGATTATAAAAAATATGGTCAAATAAAAAATAAACCAAATATTTCAAATAATAGTAAAAAATTAATAAAAGAAATAAAAACTGTTTCAAATAATATTAATAAACCTCAAATACAGAAAATTATTGAAGAAGAAAATAAAAAAAATAAAAATATTATTTTTTATCAAAAATATAAAGTTCCAATTTCAGAATTTTTAGATTCTAAAAATGTATTTTTTAAAAAAGATGAAAAATTAAATAATTTTCCTATTAAAAGATTGTTAGATGTTGATAAAAACATGATAAACAATCATAATTTCAAGAAAAATTATAATTATGTTAATAATGCTTATAATGTAAATAATAATGAAAATTATTTTTCTAATCAATCTCCAAGTTTATCACCAGCATATTTATCTAATCAATCACCAATTAATTCAGATAATAATCTAATTAATCAATTGAATTTAAACAATCAATCTGATTTAGTTAATTTAAATAAACTGTTAAATTTAAATAATCAATCACAAAATAATATATTATCAAATACTGATTTAAATAATATGATATCAACTCCACATAATAATCTCATTAGTAATCAAAGTAATTTATACCCAAATTCACTTCCAAATTGTTATGAGGTATTTCCTCACCAATCTTTAATAAAAAAGAATTTGGAGAATTATCATGAACAAAGTGAAACTCAAAATAATAATTATAGGAATAATAATTATCAACAAATTTATCAACAACAAAATATAAATCCAAACAATTTGAATGAAAATTATTGTCCAAATAATTATAATAATTGTAATAAAAATAATAATAATAATAATGATAATAATTATTATAATAATAACATTGATGCTGAAAATGAAAAAAGAATAATTGAAGAAAATAAAAATTGGAATGCTCAAATGTTTTCTGAATTTGAAAACACAAATTATTCAAATAATTGTTTAAGAAATGATAAAATGTTTAAATATGAAATAGAAAATAATAGATTAAAAGATTTAGAAAAAATGATAAATTATTTAAATAAAATAAGTGATAATCAAAGTGATTCTTTAAAAAAAAAATTAGATAATACTCAAATTAAAAATGAACTTGATTCAGCTAAAAATGATTTAGAAAATTTAAATGAAAAATTAAAAGTCAATGATTATAGGAGGAAAGTTTTTATGAACAATAATAATACATTGAATAATTTAAATAGAGATTTGGATTGTTTTATAAATAAAAATAATAATAATAATAATTTCAACAAAACTTTAGTCAGTATGAACCAATTTATTTATCCTGATAAAATTGAAAGATTTGATTTTCAAAATTAAATTTATTATTTTGATTTTAAATTTTAAAAATATAAAATTAAAATATAATTTCTTTCACATTTAAATTTACATTTTAAAAATATATACAAATATATCTGTAAATAATTAAAAAAAATAAATGATTTAATAGCCAAAATTATTTTGATTACTATTTTTATTATCATCCTCAAAATTAACATTAGTTAAATTTAAAACAGCTTCAAAAGCATTATCAACTTTATCTCCAATTTCTTGATTAATATCTTCAAACCAATTTTTAATATAATTAACAATATTTTCAATTTTTCCCATTGAATCTTCAATAATATTATTATAATTAATAACAGGAATTTTTAATAATAAAATTATATTTTCTGTATCTTTATCACTTGCATTATATGTTAAAAAAGATTCAAATAAATTTGAAATAATATTTTCATATTGTTTTTGTATTTCATTAATACATTTTTTAATTTCTTCTATATTAATTAAATTTTTTAATCTTCGTTCAAAATAAACAGAATCATTTTCTATATTTTTTTTAATTTCATCAATATTATTATTTAAATCAGATAATTTATTATTTATATTTAAATTTAATTTATCTATTTCTTCTTTATTTAAATTTGAATTTAATATATTTTTAATTTCGTTTTCATATTTCATTGAATTTTTTATTTCTTGTAATTCATGAATAATATTTAAATAATGAATATATTTAATTACTTTTTCATATAATTGAATTTGTGAAATTGAACTTAAATTTTGTATATTTGAAGTATAATTATTAGATAAAAAAGAAGTTTTCATTTTAATTAAAGAAGAAATTTTATTTTTTAAATTATTAATTTCATTTTCTTTTTCATTTAATTTATCTTTTAAATTTTTTCCTGAATTTGCATCAGAAACTAAATTTTGCATATCATAATCAATAATTTTTAAAAGATAAATTCCTTCATTTTGAATATTTTTTTTTTCAAAAGTTATTGTTTTATTTTCATATAAATTATATTTAGAATAAATTTGATTAATTAAATTGTGTTTTTCTTCTAATTGAGAATAAAATTCTTCTAATTGATTTTTTAAAGAAGAATTTTCATGATTAACTTTAGTTAAAATTTCTTCAAATTGTTTTTCTTGATTTTGAGAAGTTTGTTTTAATTGAATTGGATTTAAAGATTCATTTACTAATTTTAATTGTTTAGATAAACCTTCATTTGCTGATTTTAATTCAATTAAATTTTTTGAATTTATTTCATTTTCATTTTTAAATTTTGAATTTTCTTCTTCTAAATTTTTATTTTTTTCTTTATATTCTTTTAATTCATTTTCTATTTTTGAATAATTATTTATATAATCTTTATTTTCTTTTTCATATTTTTCATTTTTTTCTTTTAATAATAAAGACATATTTTCTATATTTTTTATTTTAATATTATTTGAATATAAATCACTTTTTAATTTTATATTTTCTGCTTTTATAATATCAAATTCTGTTTTTATTAAATTATATTCATTATTTATCTTTTCATTATTTTCTTCTAATTCATTTTTTTTATTTGTTATTTCATTTATAATATTATCTTTATTATTTAATATATTATTTAATTCTGTTTTTATTATTTCATTTGTTTCTTTTAATATTTCTATTTCTTTTTTATAATTTGATTCATTAATTTGTGTTTTAAAATCATTTGAATTTAATTTATTTTTTATATCAATATTTTCTTTTCTTAATTCATTTATTTGATTAAATAAATTTTGATTTTCTTTTATTCTTATATTTAATTTATTTTCTAAAATATTTTTTTCTTTTAATATGATTTTATAATTATTTACTATTTCATTATTTGAATTATTTACTCTTTCTTTTTCTAAATTAATTTCTTCTATTAAATTTGATAATTCTTTGTTTTTATTATTTAAACAATAATTATTTAACAGTAATTGTTCTTTTTCAAAAGTTAAATCATTTATTTTTTTTATTTCTTCTGAAATTTTGTTTTTATTTATGAAATAAGAATTTGATTCAAAAATATTATTTTTTGTATTTTTTAAATTCAATATTTCTTTTTCATATTTATTTTCTATATCTCTTATTAAATTTAATAATTTGAATTTTTCATTTATTAAAATTATTTTAATATTTTCTTTTTCTTTTTTATAAAATTCATTTTGTATACTTAATATAATATTTGATTTTTCTTTATTAAATTTAATTTCTATTAAATTTAAAATTTGTTTTTGATAATCATTCAAAATTGTTTCAAGTTCCTCATTTGAAATTTCTTCTTTATTTGTAATATATTTATTATTAATTTCTGAAAAATTATTTTCTGTATTTTTCTTTTCTTCATTATATTTATTTTCTAATTCTTTTAATTTTTCTTTTATTTCATTTTCATTATTTTCAAAATAATTTTCTGAAATAATTGGATAAGTTTTTTCATAAATTAAAATTTTATTTTCCATTTCATTTTTTTCTTTATTTAACTTAAAATATCCTTCCTTTAAATTTGTATTTTCATTTGCTAAATCATTAATAAAATTAGAAATATTTTCATTTTTTTCATTTAATATTTTTTCATAATCATTTTTTATTTTTTCAATCATTAAATAATTATCATTATAAATATTCAAATTATTATTATTAATTTCTGAAAGATTTTCATTATTTTCTTCATTATTATTATTATCATTAAATTGGTTAGTTTCAAAATTTAAATTATTATCATTATCTTCAAAAGAAAAATTTTCAGACATTAAAAAATTAATTAAAAACAAATTTAAAAAATAAAAATTATTATAATAAGTGAAGAACTAAAATAGAATTAATAAGAATGATACTTTTAATTTTCAAGAATTTAATAAACAATAAAGTAATTTTCATTTATATAAATAAATATATATTATTTTCTTTTAAGTTTGGTTTTTTTGTTATAAAATAAAAATTATTTCTTAATCTAATTTAAAAGAAGAACAAAAATTTAAATAGAAAATGAAAATAAAAAAAAAATGATAATAATTTGTAATGAGATTGAGAAAGAATAAAATTATTTTAAAAAATGAAATAAAAAAATCTCTATATCCTTTAATTTTAAGAAATAATTCATCAATAGAATGTATTATTTTATTTGTAATAAATTTCATAAGTGAAAAATAAATAAAAAGAATTATATTAATTAACCAAATTTAAAATAAATAATTATTTAAATTTTATAAAATTTGAAAACAAATTTACTATATATTTTTTTTAATTTTCACTAGTTTTATTTTGACTTTTGGAATTTGATTTACTTGAAATTTTATAATTAGATTTACTAATTGATAAATATTTTTTTTGATTTGTTTCTTCACTTTGATTAACTGAATTATGAGATTTTTTTCTTTTTAAAGAATTACCTAATAAACATTTAGATAAAGAAGAATTTGATTTTACAAAATGAGGAATTAATTTATAATGATTAACTAATTTAACATTATTATTATTTTCAGGAAATTTTAAACCTATATTTATTTGTTTTATATAATTTATTTCATTAGATATTTTTTCTTGAGAATTTTTTCTAAAAGAATTTAAAGAATCTTTACTAAAAACTTTTAATCTATGAGTACTTGATAATTTATAATTATTATTATAATTTAAATTCATATTATTTATTCTTAAATCTTTTCTTTTTGTTTTAGAATTTTTTTTTGAATATTTCTTTTTTAAATTATTTATTATATTATCATCACTTGGACTTTTTATAATTGAATTTCTACTTCCATTTAAAATATCTTTTTCTATTGTTATTATATTTTTATTTTTAAATTCTAATTTTTTTTTTATTTTCTTTTTTATTAATTTATTTAATTTAAAAGGAATTTCTAATTTATTACTGTTTAATAAATATTTTTCTTCAATTAATTGTTTTTCATTTTTTTGTTTTTGCTTTTTTTTATATTGTTCATTAAT
>JAEEGK010011745.1_pt1 | contig 19960 bp, 13 predicted proteins | sample 8958771 | NCBI WGS metagenome assembly JAEEGK01 (sample SAMN16246547, study PRJNA631951) | gut metagenome | biome: gut microbiome; feature: rumen; material: SC-attached | host: Bos | place: Iran: Karaj | collected 2018-10
CACTTTGTGCAACCAAGGTCGCCTTCTTGAGTTTCTTGGAGAAAACGAGTTCTGTCGCAAACATCTGCTGGAGTTTCTTGAGTCCTTGGTCTTTCTCCAAGTCGAGTTCGTACGGGCTCATCTTGGCTTGGCGCTGTTCGGCTAGTTCCGTTTCGGTGTAGGCTCGTGTGCGGATGGAAAGTGCAATCTTCGTCTGCAGACGGTCTTCCAGGATGCGTGTGACGCGTTCGACGTATTCCGGGTGTTCCGTCATCTGGCGGTAGCCCCAGTTTTCGGCATTTTCGGTGGTGCCCGCGTAAGTAAGCGTAATTGGGAACGGGTTCATTTCGGGGTCGCCCGTTTCGAGCGTCGTATTGGCGATGGCTGCAGAAAACACGTAGTCACCGTCGTTTGCGATATTCGAAAGAATGGACGGCCACGCGGCAGAAATTTCGTAGCGCGAAAATGCGGTTACGCTACTCTGTTCGTAACCGGCAAATGGATCGTCGTAAGACGCCTGGACTTCTTCCTGGGCGTCTATCATGGCGGCAACTTCAGTTACTTTTTTTTTTACCGCGTCGTTTTCGGCGCTTTTAGGATCGTTGATGGCTGCAAGAGCTTTTCGCAAATCGACCAGTCGGTCGAGCCATGCCATTCGGGCGAACGTCGTCTCGACAAGCAGACGCGGGTTCGTGCTGTAGCGGAGCGTGCCTTGCAAGTCGATGAGCATCTTGCTCACGCGCAAAATGTCGCCGTTGGTAAGGCCTTGGGCGCAGCTCTTGTACTTGGTGTAAAGCTCTTCGGTGATGTTGAGTGCATCCGGCGTGAATGCGTCGAGGCGGGCGTAGAGCAAATTGCGGAGGAACTTGCCAAAGCCGTCAAGCAGCGGGATGAACTCGATACCGATTTTGACGGCGTCATCCACCATGCGGAAGCAACCCTTGATGTCGTGGTTTTCGATGGACTGGATGAGCGAGAAGAAAAGTTCAACAGGTGGAATGCCGAGCACGGAGCGGACGGATTCCGCGGTCATCTCGTTTCCGGTAAAGGCATACGCTTGGTCGAAGTAGGTGAGACCGTCACGCATGGAACCGTCGGCTTTTTCGGCAAAGATGTCGAGGGCTTCGTCGGTGGCCTTGATGCCTTCCTGTTCGCAAATGTAGCGGAGGCGGCTGCGGATTTGGTCTACGGTCAGGCGCTTGAAGTCAAAACGCTGCACTCGGCTGAGAATGGTTTGTGGGACCTTGTTGACTTCTGTCGTCGCAAAGATGAAAATCACGTGGGCGGGCGGTTCTTCGAGCGTCTTGAGGAGCGCGTTGAAGGCGCCTGTCGAAAGCATGTGGACTTCGTCGATGATGAAAATCTTGTACTTGCCGATGACGGGCGGGTACTGCACGCGTTCAATCACATCGCGAATGTTATCGACGCTCGTATTGGATGCAGCGTCGATTTCGTAAATGTCCATCGGGTTGCCGCCGGAAATATCCTTGCAGCTATCGCACTGACCGCACGGGTGCAGCGGGTCCGGGCCCTTGCAGTTGAGCGTACGGGCGAGGATTCGGGCGCTGGTGGTTTTGCCCACACCACGGGTGCCGGTAAAAAGGAATGCATGATGAAGACGACCGCCTTGGATGGCGTTCTCAAGAGTCTTGGCGATATGTTCCTGACCGACCATATCGCTGAATGATTGCGGGCGCCACTTGCGCGCCATTGCGATGTATGCCATGGTTAAAGTATAGTAAATGAGGAGTGAGGTCGGGGCGTTGCCCCTTTGAGGTCGCTGCGCTTTGAGGTATGAACGTGTCATTAACTAATGACCATTGACCAATAACCAAAGCGTTTTTTTGCAATCCTGTTTACTAGCCACTGTTTACTAACCACTAATTTCGTATCTTTATTAAAAACACGAGGTTATCATGAATTCTAATATGGCACTTTTGATTTTATGCTGGCAGACGGCCTGCCTTTCGCATGACCACGAAAACGAAAAACTTTTGCCGGGGGCGACTTCGGCGACGGAATCGGAAAGTGCTGAACTGGACAAAATTCATGACGAGGTGACTCCGAATGCCAGTTGGGATGAATTCAACAACCTCTACGCCAGTTTCAGGTCGGCCAGCGACCGCACCAAGGCCTGCATCAACGCGCTACAGTCGCAGTCCCACGATTTCAAGATTCAGGTGACGAACTGCATGACCCGTATCGCGAACGCCTCCCGCGAAGACGACAACAAAGAAAACATGTCTCCCGAAGAATACGAATACATCAAGGGAGTCCGCGACCAGCTTGGACTGAAATAGTTCGAGTAAGGGTTAGTACATGTACGGTTAATTTGACCGTAGAAAGTTGTTGGAGGATACGCTGTTAAGGGATTGTTTTAAAATAATCCTTTAACGGATGTATTCTGAGTACACAAATTTTTTTACCGAATATATTTATAAATTTATCAATAAATATTAGTTTATTTATTAAATTTAAGAATAATAAAAGTTTCAATAAAAAAGGAGTTTATATGAGGAACATTGAATTTGTTCTTATGATGGTTGTTGTTTGCGTTTTGTTGGGAGGCTGTGCGAAAAAGCTTGTCAAGATTGATGAGTCTTGGATTCAAAAACCATCTAAGGTGAAAATAGTCTTTACGGAACCGTCTATCGGGAGTCCCAAGGATTTGGCTGATGATCTTCCTGATTTTGTTGATAATTTTGCAGATTGGTATAAATCTCAGATCGAGGAAAATCTTGGTAGATTCTCCAATGGGGTCCGCTATTCTGTGGAGAAGGTTTCTCGTGACCTCGTAACGTATGAATTTTCAGACATGGATGGTTCAAACTTCAAGACTCCGAAGATGAAAATGATGGATGAATCCGCTGATGTCTATCTCGTTATGGATGATTTGTGGATTGGTAGAGTTGTTTCGGAGGAACCTACATGTATGACGACGGGCGGGTTTAATGGTATGGCGACCACAACTTGTGCCCCTGATAAGTTTTTCACAGGAAGAGGGCGTTATGCTTTTTTTGATGCTAAGACAGGAACAAAGCTTGGTTATGGCGACATTGAATCTAAAGTTGGCTATACTTTTACGGTCTCGAGGGGCGACTGGATTGATGTCGTGAGGAAAACCGTTAATACAATGCTCGAAGATACTCCCATTGCGAAGTAAATTTTTAATCACGAATTCATTTGTCTAAACGAAAAAAGACCCGCGTTGTGGAACGCGGGTCTTTTAAGTTCTGCTCATTGCTCATCGCTCACAGCAGATCGCTCATAGCGACCGCAGGGAGCGGGCTTATCGCTAGCGGAGTATGATATCGCCGTTCGCGACGATCTTGTCGCGGAGCTTGTTGTGAGCCTTGTTGACTTCGTCGTCCGTGAGCGTGCGGTCCATAGCCTGGTAGGTGAGGCTGTAAACCATGTTCTTCTTGCCGGCTTCGATCTTGTCTCCTTCGTAGATACTCTTGAGCGTAATCTTCGCGAGGTTCTTCGGGTTGAGACCCTTGATGCGGGCGAGGATGTCTTCGTGAGTCATCGTCTTTGCCACTTCGATAGAAATGTCGCGAGTAGACGGAACCTGGCGGCTGAAGGCCTGGAACACAATCTTCTTGTGGCTTTCTTTTTCCATCTTGTCCATGTCGGCTTCCATCACGTAGGTCTCGTAGCTGATTTCGTTAGCCTTGAGGCAGTTCGGGTGGAGTTCGCCCATCGTGCCAAGCACTGTACCGTTGCAGACGATTTCGGACTGCTTGCCCGGATGGAGGAAGAGTTCCGGCTTTGCGGCGGCGCGGAATTCGACAACGAGGCCGAGGCGCTTGAAGAAGCTCTGGACAAAGCCCTTGAATGCGGCAAAGTCAATCTGCTTCGGCTTGTCGTTGAGCGGATCCACGTCAAAGTTACCGGCGATGGTGAGGGCGACGAGGTTAGATTCGTCAAAGCCCGGATCGCGTTCGTCCTTGCGGTCGCGCTTGAACTGGCCCTTGGCAACTTCGAACAAACGTACAGAACCCGGACGGTTCTTTTCGTTTTCGGCAACAGCCTTGAGCAAATTCGGGAGGAGCGATGTCGGGACGGCGCCGAGTTCTTCGCTGAGCGGGTTCAGCAAAAGTGCCGGCTTGCTGCGACGGTCTTCGTTTGCGGTACCGAACAAAGCTTCGGTGCGTGCCTTGCTCGTGAAGCGGAGGCTCAAACATTCGTGGAGACCCATGGCAGAAAGCGTCTTGCGGATCTTTCTGTTGAGGACTTCGATGGCCGGGAGTTCGTTCGGCTGCATCGTGAACTTCGGCAAGCTGTACGGAATGTTGTCAAAGCCAACGAGACGAGCGATTTCTTCGATGAGATCGACTTCGCGTTCGAGGTCCGGGCGGAAGCTCGGGATCTTGAACGTGAGGGATTCGGCGTCCTTCTTCACGACTTCGAGCGCGATACCCGTGAGGAACTTTTCAATCTGTTCGGCAGAAACTTCCATGCCGATGACCTTGGCGGCGCGGGCAACGCGGAGCGTCACCTGGTTGCATTCCTTCTTGTGATCGTCGCCGGTGTATTCGACGGAGCCCTTGAGAATGCGGCCGCCAGCGACTTCTTGGATGAGGGCGCAGGCGTACTTGCTGTATTCGTCCTGCGTGGCGAAGTCGATTTCGCGTTCGAAGCGGTAGCTGGAATCCGTAGAGATGCAGAGGCGCTTGGCCTGCTTGCGGATAACGGTCGGATTGAACCAGGCGCTTTCGAGGAACACGTTCTTGGTGGCATCGACGATTTCGGATTCGACACCGCCCATCACGCCAGCGACGCAAGCCGGACGGTCACCATCGCAAATCACGAGGTCGTTTTCGATGAGTTCGTGTGCGGTGTGGTCGATCGTTTCGATCTTTTCGCCCTTGACGGCGCGGCGAACCTTGATCTTGTTGCCGTGGAGCTGGTCCATGTCAAAGCTGTGGAGCGGCTGACCGACGTCCATCAAAATGAAGTTCGTGATGTCGACAACGTTGTTGATGCTGTTCATGCCGACTGCGTGCAAAAGCTTGGCGAGCCATGCCGGGGACTTTTCGACCTTCACGTCCTTGATGACGCGGCCCACGTAGCGGGAGCAACCGCAACCCGGGACGACTTCGAGGCTAATAGCAGAGCTAGCTTCTTCGGCGTCTTCCTTGAGTTCGTATGCGAGCGGCTTGAGCGGGCGGCCAAACTTGGCGGCAAGTTCGCGGGCGACACCGCGGTGGCTGAGGGCGTCCGGACGGTTCGGCGTGACGTTCAATTCGTAGCAAACATCGTAGAGGCCGAGGTTAACGAACGGGGTGCCTGCCGGAATGCTGTCGTCGAGAACCATGATGCCGGCGTGGTCGTCAGAAAGACCAATTTCGTCTTCGGCGCAAATCATGCCGAAGCTTTCGACACCGCGAATCTTGGATTTTTTCATCTTGAGCTTGGTGCCGTCGGGGAGCGGGAGTTCAGCGCCGATCGGAGCGAGAACGACCGTCTGGCCTGCAGCAACGTTCGGAGCGCCGCAAACAACCTGAATTGTGTTCGTGCCGTCGTTGACTGTGGTGATGTGCAAGTGGTCGCTATCCGGGTGCGGGTCGCAGGTGAGGACCTTTGCTACGAGCAGCTTGTCATAGACCTTGCCCGGTTCTTCCATGCCTTCAACTTCGAGACCGATGGAGGTGAGTGCCTTTGCAACATCTTCCGCAGATTCGGGAAGATCAACATGACGTCTAAGCCAATTCAAAGAAACTTTCATTTTATTACCCTTTGTGGCATGGATTTCGCACCATTTTTCGGGTGCAAAATGCGTGCCTGCTTAAATTTTCGGAGGTAAATTTAGAAAAAAAGTGAAAAACGAGAAGAAATGCCGTGGACTAGGGCTTTGATTCGGCATCCAGCTTCTTTATCAAAGCGAGAACTCTTTTGGTGAGTTGCTCTGCGCCGACAGGGCACAGGTGGCCGTCATCATGGGCCATTTCGCTTGTGTAGTCGTGGTTGCCGAAATTGTTCTCGTTCATGAAGATGAAGTTCGGGTAGATGTCAGATATGTCCTGTATTTGCTGGATTAGGGCTGGAGCCTCGCTCCTTAAGATGCCGTTGTTCCCGTAAGCACCGGTTTTCTGGTAGGCGGTGTTAAACGGAATTTCTATACCGATAACACGGACGTTCAGTTTTTGAGCGAGCCTGGGGAATTCCTTCAGGGTTTCGAGATTCTGGTCGAAGGGCTCCGGCTTGTTTTTATGCCAGTTGCTGTCTTGTTTGAGTTCCGGGTTCGACTTTCTCCAGCCGTTGCAACTTTCAGGATAAAAACCGTTGTGTGTTAACAGAGTTTCTTTTAGCGTTGCGGATCCTACGGGGCCGTTTTCGGTCAGGGTAACCAGTTCTTTCGGGAAACCGTCCACCCAGTAATTATGGGAACGGTCATAGGCATATCCGGGAATAGTGAACGCCTCTGTATTGAAGAAACTGTCCAAATAGAGTAAACGGTCTAAATCGGTCCCCACGACAACATATTTCAGGTTTTTGAGATGGGGCAGGACGTAGTGCTTGAAAAGGAAGAATGCGCCAGGAAGGGTGTTGCCGCTATTTGCCAGGTTGATTGCAAAATAGGGCTTTTCCATGAAGTCGGGATTAAGGCTGTAGAGGACGCGGGACGATCCCATGAAGACAACGTTTATTGAATCCCTGTATTTCCAGAGGAGTTCCAGTTTGTATCGATAGTTGATATGCCTCCAGTTCCCGCCGGAGACATAATACAGTCCGGCGCTGTCGGGATCAAGTTGGAAATCGGTATCGGGGATGCTTTCTTTTTTCATTATCCAGAGGGTAGGGTGCCAAAGCTCTTCGCTTTCGACTAGTTCAGTGACGCTGCTGTCTGTAGGATTTACAAGCACGATTTTCGTGTGGGCTCCGTTTACGTTTGCGAGTGTCGCTACAAGATTAGAGGTCTTTCCGTTGGTCGCCCATTCACTGTGGTCAAAGGTGTAACCGCTAGGAGCTTTGATTGTTTGAATCAGTTTTCCCGTACTGTCTGCAATTAGGATTCTTTGGTGTGTGGAGTAGTTTTCGTTGGCAAATTTTCGACCTGTTTTTCCGCCAAAGTCCAAAAATGATGTGCGTTTGCTGTTGTCTTGTACAAGTGAAACATTGCAAGCTTGTTCGTTGTTGTACCATACTGTGTCGATTGCTTTTTTTGTGATTGTCGAACCGCTTTTGGCAATGCGAGCCCGCAAAAGTCTGGCTCCTGTAACTGCAAGAGTATTGTCTTCGCTGATGCCTCCGTGATAGGCTCCGTCAAAAAGTTTTTGGGGCGTTCCGAATTTACCATTTGCAAATGGGACTTCCCATGTGGAGGTTTCCTTGAACGTTGAATTGTCCTTGTTGATTCCAGCATCGCTTACATAGACAATGACGGTATCGCCATTGTCGAGAACTCTCCAACGCGGAATTGCTGCGTTCTCGTTTTTGAGCTTTATGGGGCTTGCAGAATCATCTTCTAAATTTTGTACGTACAAAGTAGATTTTTTAGCTTGGCCTTCATACGCTGTGCAGTAGGCGACCCAATTCCCGTTCGGAGAAATTTCGGGATGGTAGGCGTTAATCCCTTTTGTGATTTCTTTGACGGATTGGGATCCGTTTTTGTAGTCTAGATAGGCAAGGTTTCCATTTATATCATTGCGGAAAACAAGCTTTACGTTATATGTTCCCGTAATGGATTTTACGGTTTCTGGGCTTGCAAGAGTAGTGATGACGCTTGTTGATGATTCGCCTTCGTCGTTCATCCATTGTGCGTCGGGAATATGCCCAAAGGCAAGTCTGAATCCCACGTAATCGGCTTTAGTCGATGATGTTACTGTATAGACATCGCCACGGCTGTAAGGGTTGATTTCTTTTGTGGATAGACCATAATACCCACCCTTTACGATTCTTTCGCCTTTGTCGTTTTTGCTAGGTGCTCCGATGTAGTTTTCGACAGTTGTGTCACGAAATGTTCCAAGCCAGTCGTTCACCCATTCCATGACATTGCCGGCCATGTCACAGAGACCTGTTGAATCAGTACCTTTAGTGCAGATTTTATGTGATGTGTAATCGGAGTTGCCGTTATTCCAGCTTTTCTTGGTGTTCCAGTCTTTAGTTGCAGCGTATATCCATTCCGCCTCGGTGGGGAGCCTGTAGGAATCCTCGTCTGGTTTGAATGCGAAACCTTCTAAAAATGTGCAATGCCCTTCTTGGTCGAATATCGCTTTGGAATAGGTGTAAGCAGTATCGTGTTCCTTTTGTCTGCTTAGGGCGTTCGCGAAAAGTACTGCGTCGTAGTAGGTGATGTCTATGATAGGGAGACTATCATTTTTGCATTTCCCGAAGGTTTTTAGTTTTGCTTTTTTGGCGATGTCTGCGTATTCTCCGCATGTGACTTCATGCTTGCCTATGTAGAAATCATAGTTTAGCAATACCTTCATGGCTGGTTTTTCGTTCGCCTTGAAGCTTTTGTCGTTTGAGCCAATCTTTACGGAACCCTTGGTGAGATGGACCATTTCTTCGGATTCCAAGTAGGAATCCGAGATCGTTTGCTCGTCGGTTGCATTGGCGCCGTCGTCTTTGTTTCCGCAAGCAGCCAAGAGTAAGAATATGCAAAGTAAAAAGAAAGCTTTCATATTTTACCTGATTTATTCACCCGGCTAGCGAATACTTCAAAATCTTCGGGCGTAGTGAGCTTGTCGTTTGCGGATTCACCTTGGACGATGTAGACGGGCTCACCAAAGAATTCAAGAATGCTTGCTTCGTCGGTCGGCGTAAAGTCGAGCGGTTCCTTGGCAATTCGGGAGTAGAGCTGCTTGAGCAAATCGATGCGTGATGCTTGCGGTGTCTGCGCGAGCCAAACTTTGCGGCGATCAATTGTGCTTTCGACGCGGCCGTCGCTTGCAACTTTAATAGTATCTATGGCGGGTTTTGCGACGAGGCAACTCCCTTTATTGACGAGTGTTTCGCAAACATCGCGGATAATTTTTTCGCTTACAAACGGGCGCGCCACATCGTGAACGAGAACGTATTCAGCTGTGCTGGAGAGTGCGTTTACGCCATTTTCTACGGATTGCCAGCGCTCAGCTCCACCCACTACAATTTTTAACTTTGTTCTAAAATTTTCCGCATTCTCGCTTGCGGAAATCCAAGCATCAATTTCTTTCTCGAAATAGTCTTTCCAGTCTGCAGGGACAGCCATGACGACTTCTGCGATTTCATCCATCTTGAGGAATGTTTCAAGAGAATATTGATAGACGGGCTTGCCACCCAGCAACATCAACTGCTTTGGAATGTTGCCGCCCATGCGCTTGCCGAGTCCGCCTGCGGGGAGGACTGCCGCAAATTTTCCGAAAAATAATGAATTTGACATATAATAAAAATAGAAAGATTTGTGATTTTAGTCACGGATGAAAAAAGTAAGAACTAAAAAATTTTTTACATGTCAAGAATCTTTTTAATTTTGGCTTCGGTTTATGGGAAATTAAAAATGGACTTAGAAAATCTTAAGCCCAGAAATCGTACTCAAATGGCGATAACCGCCTGTTTGGGTGGCTTTTTCGGGATACATAATTTTTTGCTGGAAAATGATGCCTCTGGTTGCATCAAAATTTATTTGACGCTCGTTTCGCTGATTGCGCCTCATCGCATGGGCTTGTGCCTCGCTGCGGTTGTTTTTATATGGATTCTGTTCGATCTTTGGCAGATTTGTTTTGTGAATACTTTGCCCGAAATCCGTTTTGTCGGAAGCCGTAGAAAAGCCGCCGTCTTTGTATTTGCCTACGTGCTCATCGTTGTGACCGTTGTCTGTTTCTATTTGCAAAGAGTATGAATCGGCCCGATGGACCGACTCTTGATTCCAATTTATTTCTTGAAGCGAACTGCGGTGCCGTATGCAATGATTTCGGCTGCACTTGCCATTAGGCTGCTTGTGGAGTAGCGTACGTTCACGATGGCGTCGGCTCCGATTGTCGCTGCTTCTTGAATCATGCGTTCTGTCGCTTTTTGGCGTGCTTCGCTCATCATTTCTGAGTAGCCCGCGATTTCTCCGCCGATGATAGTCTTGAGTCCTGCAAAGACATCTCGAACAACGTTTTTAGAAAAAACGATGCTCCCCTTGACAAGTTGGATGGTTTCGATTTCCTTGCCGCTGATGTAATCTGTATTGACGATAATCATTGTACCCTCTTTATTGAATTGTTCTGTGAATAATATAGTACAAAAAATTCAGTGCGTTAAAGAAATTTTTCATTTGCGAGGTTTGTGACGTTCTATTCGATGAATTTCGCGTTAAATGCATAAAAAACGCTTAATTTCGTTTTCTTGAGGGGTGAAATGTGTTTTTTTACAAAACAAAGGGCATCTTGCTTCTGTTTTGGGATATGGATATATTGGCGGAAAACACGAATGTTTCTTGAAATAAAGGCACTTGAAATGAATGTTTTGAAATGTCAGTATTTGTCGTATGTCGTAACTATTTTTTAAACCTGTAGTAAACGACAAAAGGGTAAAGAAAAAATATGGCTGTAAGAATAAACAGTAATGAACTTGTGAAAATTTTAGAGGTGACTCCCGCGTCGCAGAACATAATGCTTACGGGCAAGCATGGCATTGGCAAGTCGCAAATCTTGGAAAAGTTTTTCACGAGCCGGAGCGAAAAGGTAGTTGTTCTTTTTCTTGGACAAATGAGCGATCCTGGCGATTTGATTGGCCTGCCGCGATTGGACGAAAAAACAGGTAAAACGGAATTTATGCCGCCTTACTGGTTCCCGACGGATGGAAAGCCTGTTGTGCTTTTTTTGGATGAGCTGAACCGCGCTCGCCCCGAAGTTTTGCAGACGATTATGGATTTGACGCTCAACCGCACGCTCGCTGGGAAAAAACTGCCAGAAGGGAGCCGTGTCATCAGTGCCGTGAACGATGGCGAGGAATACCAGCTTACGGATTTGGATCCTGCTTTGGTGAGCCGTTTCAATATTTACGAATTTCGCCCGACAGTGCAGGAATGGCTTTTGTGGGCGGCTCAAAAGAAAATAGACAATCGCGTTATCGACTTTATCTCGGAAAATCCCGAAATGCTTGATGGGGCCGCTTTTACGCGTGAAGACCAAGGACTCGAAAAATCTCCCGACAGGCGTGGTTGGGAACGTGTTTCAAACATTTTGCAACAGAGCGAAATTTCGCCTTTGCTCAAGACGGTTATCGCGGGCGTTATCGGGATGCCTGCCGCGTCGAAGTTCTTTGCGACCATCAATCAGAAACGTTTGCCGAGTGCAAAGGACATCTTGTTGGGTAGTTTTGCAAACCAAAAAAGTTCGCTCAAAAAATGCAGCACGCCGGAACTTGCGTCCGTGAACGAATCGCTTTTCCGATTTATCGAAACGAAAAATTACGAAGATCGCGATGCTGAAAAGGTTGCTGCGAATCTCGATGCCTATTTCGACTATTTGTCCGGGGAAAAATTCCGTGAAGCTCAGGCACATTTCACGAATACGTATTCTTCGGCAGTTTATCCGCAAACCATGACGTTTGTCATTACAAAATGTAGCCAACTGTACGGCAAGATTATGGCATTTGTGCAGTCAATATAGGCTGCTTTTTTGCCATAAGAAAATCGAATTAAGCGGTACAATATGACAACTCTTGAACGGATTAAGAAAATAGGCGAAAGGTGGTTCTTGACAGAACCGTTACTTTTTGTAACGTATTGCAGCCATGATTTGGTTGAAAATGATTCGCTAGTTGTTCCAATGCGGACTGGTAACCGCCGTGTTGAATATGCTCCGAAATTTTTGGATAAAGTTAAAGATGAAATTTTGGCGGAATTTTTGAAAGTTGAAATGTTCCGCATTTTGCTAAAGCATCCGTACCAACGGCAGCCACCTTTTGCAAGCAAGGCCTTGCTTGCCATGGCGAGTAACGTGACAATCGCCGATGTGTATAACTTGCCTGAAATTATCAAGCGGATGATGAGCGGAACGGAAATGCAGCTCCCTCACGGCTTGTGCTTTGAGGAATATTATAGGCTGCTGAAGGAAATGGAATCGCAAACGTTGGGCAGAAACAACGATGATTCTGGCGAGGAATCGAGCGGGGCTGCAAAAAATCGATCTCAGACTGGTGAAGGCCGAAATCGTACGGACGAAAAAAGCCCGAATGGGGAAGGCGGATCGCAGACAAGTCAAGATGAACTGGTAGATGGCAATGCTCAAATTTCAGAACTTTGGGAAGAAAACGAAGAGTCTTGTTGCGATATAAATAACATTATTGAAACTGCAACAGAAAGCAATACGTGGGGCTCTGTTCCTGGTTCGTTGCAAACCATTATCAAGGCAAGCCTTAAAGTTGAAATGGATTATCGCAAAATGTTGAGTTTGTTTAAAACATCGGTGATTTCTAGCAAACGGCATCTGACGCGAATGCGGCCTAATCGAAGATTCGGCTTTGATGCCATGGGGAGTCGTTATAAATTAAGTACAAATTTACTTATAGCAGTTGATGTGAGCGGGTCTGTTAGCGACAAAAGCCTCTCATACTTTTTTTCTGTTATCAACAGGCTTTTTAAATATGGAGTGCAAAAGTTGGATGTCGTTCAGTTTGATTCCGAAATCAAAGGCGAACCAGAACCTTTCAGTAAGGCCCAAAAAAACATCAAAATTATGGGGCGTGGTGGCACAAGTTTTCAACCTGTGGCCGACTTTTTCTGTAATCATCCCGAATACGATGGCTTAATTTATTTTACCGATGGCTACGCGAATCCGCCAAGATTCAACACCAAATGTGCTATTGATGTGCTTTGGGTGCTTTGCGGGAAAAAGTCATACGAAGCCAACAATGAATGGATCAAAAAATTAAAACGAAATCGTGTTACCTATATTCCAAGGAGTGAATGATGAGTTTTTTTCCTGATATGAAGTCGATGCGTGAAATTCTTAATGGCTTTTGGAGGCGTAAAACACAGAATATTTTGGTGGAATCTGACAGCGAAGAGCGACGGAAGTTGAACGAAACGGAGGTTGTTGCTCTGTTGACGCAATTTGCAAATAATTTGCCTAAACGAAAAGTCGATATTGAAAAACGTAGTGAAAGTGCCGGATATGGCTCGCAAGAGAATATAGATGTGTTTTATTTGACGCTTCCTTTTGATGAATGGCCTAATGAAAAGGTTGAGTTTAAGTTTGTCCCAGAACACCAGTCGGCGAGTTTTTATGTTTATTGTGGTGCTGGTCTTGAAAATGATATTGTTTGGTCGAGTCAATGGTGTTCTCCCTGTAATCTCGAAGCGACGTTGAAGAAAATTGAAGTTTTTGTCAAAAATTTTTCAAAACACCGTGAACAAGCCGAAGGCAAGCTCGATGCCCATCAAAAAGAGAAAAAACTGATTGTGATGGCTCGCAAAAGTATCGAAACCATTTTACCGCCAATGATGGCTGCTTCTGGCTACGAATGGCATTTGTCTTATGGATCTACCAAATATAGGCTTTCCGTCAAGATGAAAAATCGTAAAATGCTTTCGCTCACGTTCACTCACAAAAATTTTGCAGAGGCCATTGCAGGGGCCTTGAATTTTATCGGCCAAATGGGTGAATTGCTTGATCAAACGCCTTGTGTCGTGGATATAGGAAACTGTGATGGGTTCATTACATGGCGTAAGGGCACTGAAAACGTGAAATAAAAAATATGTCTAATATGACAGCATTTGTCACATGGAATCTGTATATTCAATTATAGAATTATGCACGTATTTACATTTACGCATAATAAAACGATAATGAAAGAGAAGATTGTTGCCATTAACAGGAGGTTTCCCATGGCTATTGTTTTCGATGACAAGAATTCAATTAACGACTACCTTAAGAAATCGGAAGTCCGTCATGAATCGTTTGCCTCGATGTGCAAGCGTCAAGCTACAGGATTGAATCTCATCAGCGATGATATGGAGCAGGAACGCAGGGAACAGGAGGAAATGGCGAAACTTCAGGAAAAGCGTTTTGAACGCAAGAAGAAATTGCTGTTCGATAACCTCGACTTGATTTTGCGACACCGCAAAGAAATTCTCGCGACTCCGCGCTACAGAAACATTGACGTGCATTATGCCATTGATGGCGGCGGATGCTATGTGGGGCCATTGCCTACTGTTCGACAGCTTAATTTCGCGGGAACGCTTGTGAACTTCAATCTCAAATTAGGGACGCTCCTTGAGGTTTGGGATACCGACCAATTTAAGGCGGAATGCAAATGTGGCGGCACGGCGGTCATCCGCTATTTTTCGGGATCTCCGCTTTCGGGTGTTTCCATCGCGACTGCGTTTTGCCCTAAATGCAAGGAAGAAATTCGCGGCATAAGGAACCGCCGCTTTGGTGACTATTATGGGCTTATGCGAATCAAGCTTGATGAATGCATTGAAATGGTGGCAAAGAATTTTGTTGCCAATTGGACTTGCGCCGAGGCTGAATACGCAAAGAAAGTTGCCGAGGGAAAGTCGGCACGATGGTCTGGAGTCGGAAGTGGATTTCACGGAGACGAGAAATCGTGCGATTTGGAAACGATGATCAACGAACTGAAGCTGGGGGAGTATGAGGGGTAGTTGGCGAAAATGCCTATTTCAATCCGGACCGGCTGCCTCTAATTATCAAAGGAGTCCGTCAAGTCGGAAAGACTTCCTCTATTACCCATTTTGCTGAGACCTATCGCAGTTTCATTTCAATAAACTTCATTGAGGAGCCGCAGTACAAGGCAATTTTTGAAAAGGGTTTCCGTCCCGAGACTATAATAAAGGAAATGTCTCTCCTAAATCCTGATTGGGTGTTCATTCCGCATGACACTCTTATTTTGTTTGACGAAATGCAGGAATGTCCGGATTGCACCACCTCGTTAAAATTTTTTAAGTTGGACGGTCGATACGATGTCATTTGTTCCGGTTCCCTGCTTGGTGTGCATTATAAGAAAATTTCGTCTGTAAGTGTGGGATACAAAGAAGATGTTGAAATGCTTTCGCTGGATTTTGAGGAGTTTCTGTGGGCAAAAGGTTATCGACAAGAACAAATTAATAACATCTTCGAATACATGAAAAATGGCGAGCCGTTTTCGACTACAGAATACAATGTATGGCTAGATAATTTCCGGGAGTACATGGTTGTGGGTGGAATGCCCGCTATTGTGGATAAATTTATTTCTCAAAATAATTACTCTGGAGTCTTGAACGCTCAGAAGAAAATCCTTCAGGATTACGAGGACGATATCACCAAGTATGCAGAAGGTCTTGATAAAGGGAAAATCAAGAACATATACAATCATATTCCTGTATTCCTTGCCAAAGAAAACAAGAAATTTCAAATAACTAAAATTGCAAGTGGGGCAAGAAATAGGGAATACGTTGGGACTGTAGATTGGTTGAACGATGCCGGGATTATCAATCAATGTTTTTGCTTGAATCAACCCGAACTCCCCCTAAAAGGGAATTACAAGCCCAACGACTACAAAATTTACTTCCGTGATACGGGATTGCTTATCGCCTCTCTTGATGACGAGGCTCAACAGGATCTTAGGGCGAATAAAAATTTCAATACATACAAAGGTGCTGTTTACGAAAATATTATAGCTGATATTTTGGTCAAGGAAGGTTACAATCTCTACTATTACAAGAGCGATAAGCCTTCTCTTGAAATGGATTTCTTTGTCCGTACTGTGGATTCTTTGGTCCCTGTAGAAGTAAAAGCGACAGATAACGCCACCATTTCGCTAAACAACTTTATCAAAAAAGATACCTATGCTGATGTCAAGCTCGGAATAAAGCTGGCTAATAAAAATATCGGATTTAACGGAGTGTTTTACACGTTTCCGTATTTCTGTGCGTTTATGCTGAAACGATGGTTGGCGGAAGTAAATATGTAGTGAAAATGTCAGTATTTGTTGTATGCAATCGCTGTATTTGAAGCATAGATATTCCGTTTCCGCTAGATATAACTAAGACAAAAAAATTTGTCAAATTGTAAGGTGCTTTTGACCATATGCGTTAATGGCTGGAAACAGAAAAATTTTGTCTTTTTACTTGACGGAAAAATTCAAAAAGACTACTTTTTGTGCAGTAAAACAAATGTTCACTATAATGCAGGTTGCGTATGGCTCTCGCTCAAGAAATGAAAACTTCGGTCGTTGAATCCCTTGAGAGGGAGCGTTCCCGTTTGGACAAGGAACAGCTGGAGGCGGTCGAGACGACTGAGGGCTATGTGCGTGTTGTGGCGGGGGCGGGTTCGGGCAAGACGCGGACTCTGACGCACCGCTATTTGTACCTCGTGAAGGAGATGGGAATTTCTCCTGCGAATATTTTGTGCGTGACGTTTACGAACAAAGCGGCGAACGAAATGAAAAAGCGTATCCGCTCGATTTTGGGCGGCGACGACAGCGGCTACATATCGACGTTTCACGGTTTTTGTGTGCGTTTTTTGCGTGAAGAAATACATGTGCTGAACTACCCGAAAGAGTTCATGATTTTGGACGAGGACGACCAGAAGTCGCTGTTGCGGAAGGCGTATGCGGATCTCGGATTTTCGCTCAAGGATTTGAAAATCAGCAGTGCTCTTGATTTTATCGGGGGCCGCAAGGCGAATGACTTGGATTACGTTTCGCTTTTTGCGGAACTGCCTTCGGAGAGTGATATTGGTTTGAGTGTGGGTGGCCGCGAGATGCCGAAAGATCATTTGCTTGAACTGTCGGATGAAGCCGATGACAAGTGGATGAAGGTTTATTACCGCTATCTTTATGAGCAGAAAAAGAATTACGCTCTTGATTTTGATGACTTGATTTTGGTGACGCTTTACGTCCTTCAAAGTTTCCCGGAACAGCTCGACAAGTGGCGTAAACGGATGATGTACGTGATGGTCGATGAGTATCAGGATATCGACGGGCAGCAGTACCAGCTGGCGGATTTGCTTTCGAGCTATCACAAGAATTTGTTTGTAGTTGGCGACCCGGACCAGACGATTTATGGCTGGCGCGGCGCGGATGTTAATCGCATTCTGGAATTTGACCAGTTCCATAAAGGTACGAAGACGATTTTGTTGCAGAACAATTACCGCTCGACGCCGAGCATTTTGAAGGTGCCGGATGCAGTCATCAAGAACAATGAGTTCAGAATTGAGAAGGTTTTGAAGCCGGTGCGCGCCGGTGGAAAAACGCCTGTGTTTTACCATGCGAAGAACACTCGCGAAGAAGCGAAGTGGATTGTGGAACGCATCCAGAACGCTGTGCAAAGTGCGGGTGGCATGCATTATAAGGATATTGCGGTGCTGTACCGTATGCATTCGCAGTCGCGTTCAGTTGAAGAAACGCTGATGGCGGAGAATATTCCGTACAAAGTTTATAGCGGTGTCGGCTTTTATCAACGTAAAGAAATCAAGGATGTCATTTGTTATTTGCGCATGCTTGTGTATGCGGACGATTTGTCGTTCTTGCGGACGGTGAACACGCCCAAGCGTCAGTTCGGGCCGCGAAAGATTTCCATTTTGCAGGCGTTTGCGGATGCTCGTGGCGTCGGGCTGTATGAAGCTTTGCTGGAGATTGTGGCGGAAGCGGGGCTCTTGGATACCGTGGCTGCCGATATCTCGTCGCAGGCGGAAATGTCGTCAGTAGGGGATGACCGCCAGAAGATTGATTTTGACTGCAAGGGATTCTTGGCTCGGAGCAATGTTATCGAGTATGTGAAGCTGATTGAAAAGTATCGCTCTTGCTACAGGGACATGAGTGTTTCTGAAATTTTGGCGAAGATTTTGCGTGAAACGAAGTACGAGGAAATGTTGCGTTTGGACGGCGACGAAGACCGTTTGGACAACCTCGCGGAACTCAAGCAGGGTATTTTGGAATTTGAAAATTACTATGAAGAAGATGCGTCGCTGGACGAGTATCTGCAAAATATCGTGCTGTTTACGAACGTCGATGAAAATGATGAAGAAAAGGACCGCGTGCAGCTCATGACGATTCATAACGCGAAAGGGCTTGAATTTCCACAGGTTTTTGTATGCGGTTTGAACGAGGGCTTTTTCCCGGTGAAGCGCGTGCAGAACAAGATCCAGCTAGAAGAAGAGCGCCGCTTGGCGTATGTGGCGTTCACGCGGGCCGAGAACGTGCTTTGCTTGAGCGATGCCGAAGATGGCGTGGCGGGGGAGAGCGGGACGCGTTATCCGTCGCGGTTCTTGCTCGAAATGGATATGGGCGGGCTGGATATCGCTCGCGGATTTTCTGAGGACTTGCTTGAGGCTGCGAAGGCGCATATTGCAAATGTCGATCAGGAACGGGATTTCTTGAGCGACGAGAGTCTTGGGCTTGTCAAGAAGGCGCCTGCGGCGGCGTTTGATGTGGGCGACCGCGTGGTTCACAAGATTTTCGGTGTGGGGACAGTCCGCGTTGTCGATGAAAAAAATTTCTGCTACGAAATCGCGTTTGACAAGTTCGCAACCCCTCGCTGCATCCAATTCGATTTTCCTCTGGTGCGGGCCTAGAGACGACCATTCGATGCTTTCATCATTCCTTTTCGAGGTATGACTGGTTCATCTCGGCAATGTCGGGGTAAACTTCGACGCTGGTCTCGACTCCATCGTCATCCCGGCCTTGGTGCTCTTTGACTACTTGCAGCTTTGCTGCTTAGTAGTCATGATCCGCGTATGGGGAGGGGATCAACTTACACGGTGTTCTTGTACGATAAAAGGATTAGGCGCCCCCGTGACAAGCACGGGGTGACTGGGTTAGCGTCTGCGCTGTCTTTGAAAATTATTCTCAGGGCGTTCGATGCGGAGCGGCTTTAGCTGCTTGATGACGTTTTGCAGTTCCTTGGGGAGCGGGCAATCGAAAACTTTGTGTTCGCCTTCCCAATCGAATTCCAAACGGCAACTGTGCAAAAACAGGCGATTCAAGCCGAACTGTTTTTTGACTTCGCGGTTGAGGGCGAAGTCGCCGTATCGCGTATCGCCTAAAAGCGGATGCCCGATGCTTGCGAAGTGGGCGCGGATTTGGTGCATGCGTCCCGTTTCGAGCTTGATTTTCACGAGGTCGTAGCCTTCGTAATGTTGCTTGACGCGATAATGCGTAATGGCTTCCTGTGCTTTGTCGCTGTCTTGACCGACGAGCATCTTGCTGCCCTTGGCGTTGTCCGTGCGCAAAAGCGATTCGTTGATGGTGCCGCGGTCTTTCTTGAGGTTCCCTTTGATGAGTGCAAAGTAATATTTATCGACTTCGTGTTCGCGGATAAGGCGCGTGAAGTCGCGGAGTGTATCGCCGTGGAGTGCCGCGATAATCATGCCGGACGTTTCTTGGTCGAGGCGGTGGGCGATGGTGGGCTTAAAGTCAAGACCTTCTCTTTTTCCCCATTCCCAAAGGTATTCGACAAGGCTTTCGCCGGGGCGCGTGCCACTGCCGGGCTGGCTTGCAAGTCCCGAGGGCTTGTTGACGATAACGTAATCTTCGGTTTGGATGACAAAGTCTAATTCCTTGGCTCCCCAAGAAGATAGTCTTTCGTCTTGGTTGGTGAGCTTGCCGAACCACGTCTTTCGTCTTTCGTCTGATACACCCCAAGTACTTTTGTTTTTGGCAAAACCGGTTGCGTTGCGTGCTTCGGGGCGTTGCGGGGTGTCCCCGCTCGAAGGGGTAGCGGGAGCCGCTTCTGCGGCGGAAGCGAGGGGAAGGCTTTCCCCTTTTTTGTCATCTTCACTTACGCTTTTAAAATTCTCGTAAATGTTCACCACGTCGCCTTCGACGAGCATCTGGTTTGCCTTGCCGACAACGCCGTTTACGCGGACTTTCTTTTTGCGGATGACTGCAAAGAACACCGATAGTGATTCTTCGGGGAATGCCTTGCGGAGGAAACGGTCCAAGCGCATGTTTGCGAAATTGCGGTCGATGGTGCGTGTAATCATAAGCTTTTGGGGGATGGGGTAATGAGGTATGGGCTCGCACCATTCGGTGCTTTGGGGAATAATGTCAGGGAACAATGCTT